>Ga0116231_10000433_pt1 | contig 71671 bp, 50 predicted proteins | sample S1TSphgellanicum_2_FD_89695 | JGI IMG/M metagenome (GOLD analysis project Ga0116231, IMG submission 89695) | Host-associated microbial communities from peat moss isolated from Minnesota, USA - S1T2_Fd - Sphagnum magellanicum MG | ecosystem: Host-associated > Plants > Peat moss > Unclassified...
GGGAGGGGGGCTCGAGCCAATCACGAATTACTGCATCAAGCACGTGGACACCCATTTCTTTATAGTAGTAGATAGGTATTGCATTCATAATTCATACAATGCTTTATTATTCCCTCCCAAAGGTCATTCATTGGGGTGTTACTTTGTCAATTAACAAACACATATACGAAAAATGAAATAATATTAACTTTATGATTATTGAAAAAAATTTCAAAAAAGAAAAAGAAATTCAACATACAAGATGTTTACATGCAACATTCTTGATTTTTATAAAATTGAATCAATGCTAAAATCATAGTCTATATAGGTAGTTATTTTATCATTTTACTCATTGAATCTTTGCTTACACATCTAGGCAACCTTGCAATTGACATGCCCAATAACCTACTCTTTTTTTATGGTGGCAAGCCCTAGGGTTTATGACATATGTAAAACCCTGTAAAGGTTACAAAACAGTTCACATGATTTCTTTTTGTAGCTCCTTATGATTTTATGGATGAAGTTCCTTTGTGAATGTTCACCTTTCATCCATCACTATCCATTTCAACGGAAAAAAAACATTACGCATCATCATGTCACATTGTCCTGCTTTTTGCATGGTAATGTACTCTAGCACCTTTCTTTGTCACACATTATGATCGATTTTGGGTTTAGAGGCACCCTCTTTGCAGGAGTCTCAAGTTAGAATCAATTGCAATTTGCACATGCATGTTGTTTTCATAAAAAATTCGTTTCCCAGTTTGATTTCATTGTAGCATTACCAATTTTGATTTTCAATCTATGGTGAAGATCAACCACTCTTGAACATGGTTCTGGAAGGTATATTTTCAATTTATTTTCTGCATGGAGAAGGACACAACTTTACATTTCTTGAATGAAAAGACACATATTCTTCCTACAATCCTATCAAAGAATCTTTTCCTGAGGGGTAAAGTTACTTGTCAATTGTATGTGTAGGGGAAGGCCCGAAGGGGACATTCGGAAATTGCAAGGCTTAGGTCAATGTGGTAGCCAATTCAGCCTCTTATTTGGGTATTGCTCCTGCACCCATGGGGTTTCTACCCATCATAAAGGACACTGCCAACATTATAAGAAGACTAAACATCAGTAGACCATAAAGTGGTAGGAAAGAGAGTCACCTACTTACCAAGAGGCCTCTTAGTTAGGCCTATCTCCTCATTTTGAATAAGCCTTATTAATGTGCATAAGATGCCTCCAAACACACTTAGGGAATTTCTCAAAGTTTGTAAAGACTTGCTCCGATCTTTTTTTTATTGTAATTGGAGGGCATGTTACCCAGAGTATTTGTTCCTTCAATGTTGGCAGGGGAAACCCCTCAGCCATGGGCTTTACTAGAATCATGCCCATGCTCAACTTCTGCTTGCACAAGCCCTTATTCCGGTGAAGCCCATGACCAAGGGCGTTACTCTACACATAAAATATTGCAAGGGGGTTTTTCTTGGGGGGGGTATTTGACACCACCTCACCGCATGGAAGATATCTTCACCAGTCAATCTAAGAAACCTTTCAAAGTGCAAATATAGCCCTTTTGCAATTTAGGTAAGACAACATTTGCACTTTATGCTATGGAAGGCTTGCTTCTATGGGCCTTCCCCCATACTAAAAGGGACCTTTGCCCCCAAAATGGCATTCCCATTAACAGGGAGAGATCCACATGGGCTCCACAAACAAATTTACAGAAATCCAATTTCTAAACCAATCTAGATATGATCACACAGCCTGCTTGTAGTCAACTCATTCAACAAACCTCTAAAAACACTTGGTCATGTGATGCCATCGTGAGTGAGTCGTGATACCAACTTGCAACATTGTCTTGCAAGTGGACTGACGGATTAATAAATGAGTTCCATTTTGGTGACTACTATCTAGAGACCCGGCTGCAAAAGAATGAATGGAATTCCCCAATTTTCTCCACTTGCGAAGTAATTGTGGTTGAATTGCTATATCAACAACTTCAAATTAAAGCTCCTGCTACGACGCACACAAAAATTTGCTTTCACCACCACATACATGCATCTGCGTCCAATTTTCATTGTGTTCACAACTTTTAGCTCCCCATACAATGCACGAAATTTTGCACCCTTGTAGATGATGAACCCTTGTAGATGATGAATCTATGTCTGATTGAACTCTAATTTTTCATTGAGATCCTTGAATCCTTGTCCAACTGAACTGGAATTTTTCATTGAGATCCCTGAATCTGTCCTGTGTGGACTGTGCATGCATTTCTCTAAGATTCAGCCGCTGGTGAAGCCCAGAAAAATCAGTAAACTATTTATGGATAAGAGTCATCATAGTTCCTTGGATCAAATTCTGATGAACCCATTCTCTCTTGTTCGTATTAGGAAAGTTATTAAAACTTAGATAATAGACCCAGCAGCCAAGCAGCAGCCAAGCAGCAGCCCAGATTCCTTTGGATTTAGGGGAACCACAAAAATCCAGTGAAAGATTGATGCTCAGAACCATCAAAGGGGAGACAAAAAGGGAAGGCCAAAGAAAGGCCAAAAGACCCGCAAGAACAAAAAAAAGGAGGCACAAAGCTAGTCCCTCTCCTGGTAGGAAGCTATTTCACCCATGGCCTCTCTAATGTCGCCTACAGGCAAATCATAAGATCTAATAGTAATGAGAGGTTTAGATCAAGCATCACTTGCCAACACAATCTTCCTCTCTATGGTAGAGGTTAAAGCACGCTAAAGATCAATACTAACAAGTTGCCTAAAAAATTGAATGAACAAGACATGGATAAATGACCTCTTGATCATCTATTGTAGTGGCTAAAGCTTGGCAAACAAAGTCTTGTAAATAAAAAATGTGTGGTCAAGTTAATAGTAAAAAATAGGTTAAAGGACAAGGCCTAAAGGAAGGGGGTGCAGATGGCGCAAGGCAACAACATGTCCTCTAAAGGAATAATTGGCATCATGGGCTAAAGAGCTCTAGCAATGCGACTGTACTCATTGGCTTTCCTTAAAGTTAAACATTGGCAAAAACAAATGGTCGAAGAATCTTCCCATGAGTGGTGAGAATGGGGTGCACATGAGGCACATGAAGACTATTCCTGAAGAAAAAATTAACCACCCACCATAAATAAACCTTTCGTTGACATAAATGATTTCCTCGAATATAACGTAAACATCAACATGGCAATATGAGGAAAATGAACCATGTTAACTTGTTCATTGGGGTCTCAAGCAATTTAGTCAAGGGGTAAGCGAAAAGCTTGCTTGATTTTGTCATGGATAGCTCGAAGGACCCTATGAAACAAACGAGGGCATGCGAAAAAAGATTTAAACAACCCTAGAATGGAGCTCGAAACCAACCCCAAGAAACAAAAGGAATATAACCAAAGAAAAACATAGGAGGGGAGGACACTTGCAAAGATAAAATGATTTGGTTGGTTTAGGAAATGAGGTTAACAAGAGGTTGAGCTCTCTTGACATGCCTCAAGAAGCCATTTAAAGTGTAAAGGCTAGAACAATGAGGATAAGGGGTATCTTGAATTAATGGTGGACGCAAAAAGGGAGCCATTCCAAATAAAAAATAAAATTAAAGGTTACACCCAAAAGCCCCAAGAAGCAAAAGCCCAAGGAGCCCCCCTCCCCCCCACCCAAAAAAAAGAGAAGAAAACAAAACCAAACAAAAAAAAATGAAAATTTTCCTAGAAAAAAAGATATTCCTACCATTGTAGGAATTTGCCACTAATGGCAAGCTTGGTCATTACAAGAATGGAATAATAACTACTACCTTCAAAGAAGATGGGAATGAATTAGAATTAGGTTCGAGGTGTCGCCCAATCTCTTCCTTTGATTCAGACGCACTATATTACACTCCCAAGCTTCTTCTTCTTCCGCTCATGGCTCTCATTTGCTCCTTTCTCCTCTTGTCTACTACTCCAATTCCATTTCCAAAATGCCATTTTTGCACCATTAGTTTTCATCTCATCATTTGTAGCTCTTTGTTACCTATTAGAGGAGCAGTGGTACCAACAGTAATGGATGATGCATGTTAACAAGTTCACTCTTTGAAGCTCGTCCCCAAACTTCATTTTACGTGCTTCATTTTCCCTTTTTGTGATTAGCGTGCTTCCTTTTTCATTCAATAATGTGTAGTTATAATATCACAAAGAACAAATAATTCTTTTCCTTTTTATTTGGAGGTCCCTTGTCAAGCAGAATGTTTTCAAGCATGTCAGGGAGTGGGAGGAAGGAGCCACAATCACATAAATGCCCAATAATCATGTAAAATGTTAATTTTATAAAAACAAAGACTCAAAGGAGTTGTAGTTAAACTTTAAATTAAATGTTTTGAGTTAAAAAAATTGAAATGTGGTTGAGAAATGGAAAATCCTCACCATTGAAAGTGTAATTCTGTTAATTACAAGCAAGCTTTAAACCTTCAAACTTTTGATAAATTTGATTCAGCTACCATGTTTCATTGATGAGAAAAATTCTAAGGTAGATAAAAGGTATGCATGTGAGGTTTGTGGGAAAAAAATCATGTTATTTGAACTTGGGATGAAGGAGAAATGAATGGTTAATTAGGGGTAATAAAGTTGAGTTATTTCACTATTTGAGTTTTCAAGGTTGATGTCTTTTGCATGTAAACTTTGATATAAAAAGCTTCGCCTAAATTAGGTTATTTCAAACTTTTGGGTGAAGAACAAATTTTCTTAATTTCCTATTTGTTAAACAAGGTGGCAAATCTTCAAAAGCCATATTTTGGTGGTGATGTTAGTCACAAGTTGGTTCATGAGGTTAGTTTAAAGGTTCCCATAACTTTAAGATGTATGAATCTATTGAATATTCACTTTTTTATATCTAAACCAAATGTTTCAAAGATAGTTTCCATGCGATCATCCAATTGCCCACCAATATTTTTCGAATTCATAAGCAACACACAATTATTTTTTGATCAATTGTATCAAAATTCTCATTTTTGTTAGAATCTTAATATGAAAACATTCCATGAACTAAATTCATGATCTATCATCCTAAAATAGTGGTTAACTTTCATATAAAATTTAGTGGTAGAGGAGGGGGGTGGTAGGGTCACACAAATGTATAATGTGAGTAGTGGATTGGAAATGGAGCAAACATGTGAATAGTTGCGTATATTGTGTTTAGACTTTATGAACCCATGTCCAATTCAGTGGAATTTTGGGAAAAAATTGAAACTTGAATGTACCAATTAATTTTTTCAATAATAGATTAACCAAATTTCATCTGGTTCATAAATAAATGAATGAAACTAACATCACATGGCATCTTGGTCACATGGGACAAAATCTTACAAAACTTGTTCCAATACACCACTGCCCATTGACTCCAAATAAGTAAGTTAGTATGGATTATGACGCATTCCCAACCTTTTCAAAAGACTCAAATGTGAGTCTAAGATGAAAACATTGGAAGAGTAGGAAGTTGAGGCATGGTCTTTGGCTCACAGCACTTTGGGGGTAGAGGGGCGTGCTGGAGCTCCACGATGGGACTAGGAAAGTTGACAAAAATTTCAATCACTCACACGAAACTACACAAAACTAAACAACAAGTTGGTTAGTGCATAGCTGGAGCACTTTGGTGCTAGGACGGGCCACATGCAAATTTGGATTCACAAAACTCACCACAACCCGAACTTGGGGGAAGCCACCACCTTCCCCCTTATAGTATACTATGTGCCTGGCCACGGGACCGGCATCCAAATGGCATTTTGTCTCGGGACTCCCAAGTGGGAGTCCCGAAATTCCCAAAGTTGGGACTCCTATGACTTGGGAGGCCCATATCCTTGTGTGTAGACCTCTGATGGAGATGAGATCCATAGCAAAGTTGTATCCCTTATCGAGAGCTTTCCAACAATATGTGGCATGCCACCTGCACGCAAGGGAATCAAGACAATTCCCGACTTTTAATGGTCGGGAGTCAAATTGCCAATTTGACTCCCGGCCTTTCTTTTGGCCATAACTTGTGTTTTAAATATCCAAATGGGTGATGCAAGCCCATTTCAGAAATTTATGTTCCAAGAGCTTTTCAATGATATAAGGAACATCTCAATCTAATGAGTTTTGACCCATGCAATCACCCTCTGAAAATTTGGAAGTCCATTGGGACTCAAACTCCCAAAGTGGGAGTTCATTTGGGAGTGTGAGGGTTCATTCCCTCACACTCTCTTGCACTCTCGGGAGCATGAAATGTGGCTGTTGGGCTCACTTTTGGCTCGCACCCTCACAAGCCCTTGCCTTGGTCGTAAGCCCAAGGCTAGGGTTACAACAAATTATGTACTCACAAATTTATAAAGTACACATGTTGCTAAGGATTTGCAAAATGATAGTTGAAGGTAATAGTTTTTTTTTTGTTGGCTATATATAACCAAAAAACTATATTAAAAACCAAAAGTGCTAAAATCATGTGGTTTTTGAGATTTTCAATAGTTGAATTTTGACTTAAATGTAAAAGAATGTTTTAAATTTTTATACATGTTTCAAGAAGGTAGCCAACAACATACTACCCTACTTTCCAAGAAGCAAGACTTGGATGAAAAAAAACATCAAATGTCATATGATGACACAAGAAAGTTTTAGATTTAGTGGATATCTAAGCTCCCATGGGTGGAGGGTTTAATGTCAAAAGGTAGGGTTATCTATACCTTGGTAGACCAAAAATAGTTCAAAAACATTTTGCTCAATAACTATTTGGCTTAGTGGCCCAAATGCCCTCTAATTTTGTAATCTTCCAATCTAGATGCAATCACCTCCTTGTGACAACTCACATCTATATAAGACTTCCATAGCTAGATCAAAAATATTTTGTGCATCATGGGCAAATTGGTTTGCAAATCAACATCTTGTCAAGGCTTATTTGTTTCTCAATGTTCATTAATTATTTCTATTGACCATTTTTTAAAGTGGTTAGTAGAAACACATTTTAAAAATCACTACAAAACAACATCACAAGGTTGTTATTTGAAAACACAACTTGCAAACACATATAGGAAACAAATGTTGGAATGTTCCTTTTTCATATGCTTATGAAACTTCACCAATTGATGAACACCCTAGCAATCAATGAGCTACACCATCTTTTGATCATCTAGTACTCACGTTTCAACTCAAAATAAAGCACCAAAATGAATGCAATAAAATCTTTACAAGTCTATAAGTTTGACCAATTATAGTGATGTAAAATCACATAAAAATGATGATTCAACATATCACAAGCCTCAAGGCATTTTGGCAATGATTTTTTTTTACCCTTGTAAACTATTTGAAATTGAAATGGAAGCAAAGGCTCATCTATAGGACAAGATATTTGAAACATGTGATTTGATGTTTAACCTCCATTCCAATCTAGGTGACATCTTTGTTGCCATGCTTTTCCCAAGTATGTCCATTAGCCATTGGGACAAGGTGAATACATGTTCAATGGTTCAAATGTCATTGTTTGATTAAAAATAAGCACATCACAATATTATGCCATTGGTATTACAAGTATGGTTCTACACAAACCTAAGGTTTAATGGCATTTATATTTATCAATGCAAGTCATGGTGATGGCAAATACCTTTTTGGTTCAAATTAACCATGAATGATAGTGGAATGTTATATAACAATACTAGACATGCAATTTTCTATGCCATACATGTGCCTTGTGATTGTTATTCATTTGGGATCTTGCCATGCATAATATTTGGGTGTCAAAAACTCCAATTCAAGTGTTGTTGCACAAACCTTTGACTAAACCTCAATGTGACTTTCATCTTGTCAAGAATGTGAAGGCCTTTTGCCTTGAAGTAAGCAAGTATAATAGGCTAATAAATTCCAACATGAAAAGATTGACTAGATTTACTCTCATTGGATTAATAGTGTCTCAAATAAGCCATTAACAATATCAATTTCTAAACAAAGGCTTTTGATCTTGTGGCTTCAAACCAAGGCTCCAAAAGTTTGATTATTTTACCATGTCCACCACATGAGGCTTGAACTTTCCATTTGTTGTAAACCAATTGTCCAATGTACTTAAACTTAACAGGTCATAGGGTTTGTATGAATCTTTGAATCATGCAAGCCTTTTTTAAATAATGAACAACATCATATTTTTTTCATCATAACAACAATGGGCGGCCATTACTCATTAAAGAATCAATTATAATATTTATCTTTCTTTCATCACTTCATGCATCTTGAATTATTGTGCCCCTATTGCAATAACTCATTATCAAATCCTTTTTTTTGTGCCTAATAGTGATTATGGACATGTTAAAGATAATAAAGGTGTAAGGAATTTCTCAATGTAGGACATTTTAACCTACTAGAACATTTTGACTTCAAACCTTCCACTCAAATAGAAACCAAATGCTTATTTTACCAATTTATTGAAATATATATGATACAAGCAAGGGCTTCAATGTATATTTGATGCAATAAATTTCAAATAAAAAATCTTCAAACATTAACAATTATAAATACACCTAACTATTAACTTTATATTTTGTGCGAACTTAAACACCTCAAGCTTACAATTTAAAAATAAATAAATTGAACAACAAAACATTTGATGTAAGTGAAATTAAAACCCAAACAAGTGGAAGAAGGGTGCAAAAGTTTTATTTAACAAGGGGTGGTGCGTTAAAACCTTGCCACAACAATAATGAAAAAGGAAATAAGGTCTTCAAGTTTCACTTTTGTTTTAAATTCAAGTCCCACTCAAGCCCTGAATGTTAAAACTTCCATTTATTTGTCCTAATTTTACAAAATCTCATTGGCCCAAATCATGAAATTTTCCAATATTTAATAATTGTTAAGTTACAAAATGCTTTAAAATGTAAACATTGACAAGATTGTTGGGTATATGTGGAATACTTTAACAATATATCATTATGAAAAAAATGGTGTTTTATAACTTACCTTGTACCTCAATTTTTGAGTTGCATTAAACATTTGTAACTCATTGTATTTATACATCATGAGTGCTAACAGACAAATTGCATGAGTAGTAAAATTGCAACTCATCGTGTATATAGTGCAACTCATTGCAATTTTGTCAAAACAATTCATTTTCAACTACTATGCAATTCCATTATAATTGCACCCATGATATCATTCTAATGTCATTAATTGTCATCCATCCATTACAATTTGACATGTGGCATTAATTTTCTTTTTGAAACATTGATTTCCATCATCCATTATGATTGTTTATGATGGTCTGAAATTATAGTATGTGGCATAATAAAAAAATTACCACATGGCATATTTATTTTACTTTAAAAAATAAAAATAAAAATATATTTTAATAGTTAAGTAGGTTGTACATAACTAGAGGTAGGTAGGTAGGTAGGTTTTAAAACCTACATACCTATGTGTTTATCGAGGACCTACTTACCTACCTACTTACATAGGTACGTAAAAAAATAAGACATACTTAGGTAAGTAAGTAGGTGGGAAAACATAAGACTAAGTGAATTAAAAACTAGCCATGAATTTATGTATTGTATTTAAAATTAAAAATTTTGGATTTCATCCCAAAATGGCACAAATATTTTGATATGAGAACATTAAAAAACACACCTTCTTTATATAGTTCGTAACATGGGATTTGAAAACAAAGCATATGTATTAAATCTATTAATTATTCCTTAGTTGCAAATTGAATTGCAATTATATAAAGATTTTCCCACATGCTTTGTGCTTAGTTTTCATTATGTAAGTTATAAAATGAACTTAGTAGTTACATGATAATTAAATATGTGAATTACTTATTTAATATTTAGCTATTTGAAATAGTGATTTGAATTAATTATTTGTTTGGATAATTAATTATCAAAATAGTTTGTATGATTTCATGAAAAATAATCATTTGAATTTTTTTGAATTAAATATATGATAATTAATTAATTGGATTGATTATTTGAATTATTAAAAAATGAGCTAGTTATTTAAATTGATTAATCTAATTCAAATAATTAGTTAGTTCATGAATTAAGATAATTAATATCCGATAATTAATAATTAATATGTAATAAATTATTGAAAGTAATTCATTACTAAATAGTAAATATGAATTTGGGTTGAAAATATCAAGGTATATATAGACATATCCATATGTACACATAATTGAATTTTAAATATAATATACACATTGCTTTTAGTTTTACATCTAAATTATATAAAACTAATGATTTGGTAATTATTGATGAATTAACAATTATTTTAAATAATCGATTTAATTCATTATGAAGTATCCCCAACTTGGATAAAATTTTATTTGATTATTATTTAGTAAATAATTAGTTTGTTAGATAATGTAAAATTAATTAATATATTAATTACACTTATTTATTATTCATATTTATAGTGAATTATTTGGTATAATCAATAAGTTCATAATAAGTAAGTGTATTAAACATAATTAACATTTAATAGTCAAATTATAATTCTTTATAAAACATTACATATGAATATGTATGTTTATTAAGTTATAAACAATTGCATTATAGTTATAACATAGTTAAACATTAGTACTTTAATAATGATGCACTAATGGTTGTACCAATTGTATCAATGGGAATCATAATTGAAAACTAATTGCAAATGTATTTTATAATGGGTGTTGAAAATGTGGACATGTGGCATGATCGCATGTATGTACATTGGACACTAGATGTAACATAGTTGTTATTTGAATAACACATTTACAACAATTCTAAAGTAGTTGCCACATGTAGTTACAATGCAATTTTTAAAAAAATCAAAAATGGTTAATTACATATGTATGTACCATGTGTAAAATTTTTATTGTATAAAAAACCCATTTTCAACTCACTTGCAACTATAATACAACTAATTAATTTTTTGACATTGCAATTTGTTTATTAATACTTCATATTCCAAGGAGGATAATTGTAGAATAGTTGTAATATCCAAGGAATAGTTGCACAATAGTTATATATGAGTTATTTTTTGAGCTTTAGTTGTAGGATAATGTGGTTTTGATGAATGTGATTTTTTGTAGTGCATCATGATTGTAAGATTGAAGTGTGTGCCTTATTTAAGCTTGGAGTGAAAAAACATGATGAATACATTGCAAAAGATTGTTCACATTTGAAAAACATGAAGTTGTACGGTCTAAAAGGTCCTAACTCAATTTAAATTGATCAAAATAATACACATCTAAGTGACAAGAACCAAAAATATGTCTTAATCAAAAGTTTGTTTCATGTTTTTGCATGTGATCACCCCATGTTGTCTAGTGAATCTTTGTGTGAACTACTTGTTAAGTTAAAAGACCCCAATGATTTAAAAATGCATTCGTTTAATATGATTAGTTGGATTCTTGATAAATTTATGTATGTTTGAAACTGTAATGTGATTATGGATGTCATATAGTTTGTTTAGTTCATTGCTTGCACTTTTGTTACAAAGTTACAATTCCATTAATAATGAGTTTTAAATTTATGTCCATGCTTGTGTATTCAATTTTTTGGACTAAGGTCCCTATATTGGCTTGTGTTGAAAAGGTGAGGGGTATATTAGGCATTAATATTATCTCATTGACGTTGTTATAGATACAATTTCTAAAATGTTAATACATTTTGGTACGTGGAGTGAATGTATCCAAAGGGAAGGAAAAATCAAAAAACAAATCAAAGATTCACAAGTGTTGTTTCTTTTCCAAATGTTTATTATGTTGCTCATAACTTAACCTAACTATTCATTCTTTGTCAAATTTGGCTTTTATTTCTAGGATTAACTCATTCACAATGAACCTAAATATGGTTAGGTCAATAACTTGTTTAAAAGACATTTTGGAATTCAAAAAAATCTTGTTCAAATCATGGAAATCAAGGGGAATAAATTTTTTAAAATATTAAAACCAAATGGATGTCCATGTTAAGCTTTTAAAAATGATCATGGCAAAGTGTAGGCCTTTGTTGAATTGATGCAATTCAATCTCATTCAACCAAGTGGCCAATGGTAGGTTTGGCAATTGTCATATACTTAAACTTATTTATATATGAAATAAACATCTTTAGCCATATTTTTTAGATGCCTTGTTTATTTTATGAGGACTTTCAAGAATATTTTGATAGCCTAATTCACTTTTTAAATGTTCATAAAATTTAGCTCTAAAATAATAAACAAATATCTTATTTTGAACTAACATCATTTTTGTAAAAATGTAATTGAATCCCTTGTAGTTGATGTAGGCAAATCAAAAGATGACCTTTCCTCACCAATTGAAATTCATGAAAGGGTTCTATTAGAACCTAGGTGTGAAAAATCTAAAAAGGAAAAACACGCTCTTCTCATTTTTTTTGAATGCATCTTTTAACATGGTCTTTTTAAGGTGGCAATGATCTTGAACTTTTGCTCAAGCCATGGAAGTAGTGCCCTTGTGTTTGACAAGACCAACCCCCATGATTGTTAATCCTCTCATCCATCTCTAGTAATCATCCATGAATCACAACGTTTGTCTTATTCTTTTTTGGAGAATTTAAAGTTGGTAGAAATTATTATGGTTTATGTTCTTATTATGTTGAAGATGAACATTGTTTCAATTCAATTTTCTTCTTGGAGAACAAAGTTTGAAATCACTTGAACTTTCATATGCAAGTAGTTGTTATGCATGCTCAAAACTTTTCATACCAAGTTCCATATGACAGGTGGTCAGACCTTCAATCCCCACAAATGGCTGAGCCGTTATGTTTGAACTATGAAGAAATTTTTATACCCTTTGTTTCCATGGTATGAATAAGTTTTGGAGGTGGCCAAGTTTTGGAAGGAACCCATGTTACCGGAAAGCATTTTATCAAAGCAGGCCTATTCTCAAAGTGTTATGAGATAACTAACTGCATTAATGCAGAAAGCAATAGAATAGGAGCTTTAGTAGCCAGCTCATATAGATAGAGAATAACACATTATTGCTAGTAGGAACTATGCGCTTTTTAACAGATTGGCCAAAGGGTACTTTAAATATAACTTGTAAGTGTTCAATTATTTTGCTATCTGAACAAGCCTTTTTGAAATTTATTGTCGTGATTAGCACTAAGTGACAATCATCCCAAAAAGGATTTAGCATTGATTGTCACAAGTTTTTCGAAAACTGTCAAATCTGCCAGAAAAACTTGCCTTAAATACTAGAAATTTGTCTAAATCTGGCGAACTTTGTTTTGGGGTGTGATCAAATCAAATTCAATAATCTGCATGAGAATATATTACCTTAATTTTTTTGAGGTCAACATTTTGCACCATTTCACCATCAATAGAAGTCTGATATGAAGATTCATTCAGAATTTTTAAAAAAGGGCTTGTTCTCAACTTTTTCCTCACAACTATTCAAAGACTTCATGCATAGGAGTGATCCATAAGAGTGCCAATTTGTACAAACCCAAAAAAAGAGCTTCAGGTTACTAAATAGAATCAACATGAAATGTTTTCTTTTCTCAAGCTCCAATGGTTTCACAACTTTGATAATTTGAAGTTGACCCTCCTGCTACAGCTTCCACTCCAACACTTTCCCCTTTTCTCAAAAGGTGTTTATATATATAGTCAGTCAGGAAGGTGTTGATGTTTGTGCTGGTGCAGATATTCAGGCTGTCCCTACCCAAATTTTCCTTGTTTTATGGCATTTCCTCTCAATGTACTTCTTTTAAATTTTGGTATGTAGGTTTCAGTTATTTTCATTCTTTGGGTTGCTCTCTCTCCTTCAAAGTATGTACCAAAATTGCTCACAATTCTTGATGCCTATCAATCATCTTTTGACCTGTCTCTCCCAGAACGGGAAGCCCATTCCAAACACAAATGTTGACTCAAAATGGAATTTTTGGTAAAATCAAATGGGAATTATAGGAATAACATGAATAGCAGTTTACAAACAGGTAGAAGCAGTATATTATTGAATTCCATATAATAGTAGACTTTTGAAGGTTTAGGTAGTTCCACTAGGAGTTCCAGTAGCATGGGTTGGGTTTAGGGTTTAGGATTCTTTGCACATATTTTCAAATCATATTCAGATTCTTACCACATTAGTTGCCTTTGATATTTTGGCTATCTGGTGGAACCTGTTGTAGAAATCTGGTGAATTATAGCCATTTATTTCACAGAAATCCATATATAATGTGTTGAAGTCATATTTGTCAAGTCAAAAAAAGGTGAAAATTTGCCAAAAAGAAAAACACTGATATGATGGTGTTACCATTTTCAATACTTGTGAGGGGAGGATTAGATGGATTAGATGGTAACTTTGGAAACTATTCGGTAGACCTCACAATGATGTTCTATGTGTCAGTCACATGCATTTGAAAGAGCCCCTAAGAAAGCTTATAAAAGAGCATTTGTCCCTAAAAAGCATGTGCTGAAGGCTGGAATCTCTTCCTAATGACAATTACTTACTTAATGTTGGAAGGCCCATAACACTAGAGCCATGGATTAAGCAAAACATTGAAGCCCTGTGTGTACTAATGAACCATGGGGGAAAATTGTCTCATGAACTGTGTAATAAAGAAATCGTAATTACTTGAACATGATAGAAAAAGATGGCTAACATGTCTTCACTCTTGACCTGTGATTTTTTCTCTTTTTAAAAAAAATTGAGAATTATTTTGTTTTTTTAGTGTAAATTCAACCAAATTTTATTTGGGGAGGGGGGCTGGGAGGAGATTGTGGGGACTGGCCAAATTTTTGATATGACAAAAAAAATTATTTAAAAAAAAGCCCTGGGACTTTTCAGCTTTACTGTTAGTCTACTAGAATTTTTCGTCCATCCACAATTTCTCGTCCATCTCCCAAGTTGCATGAATTTTTCATCCTCATCCCTCTCATGGTACATGTTGGCCCCCACACCTTTCGCGTCTCCAGCCACCGACCTCTCGCGTCACACGTTAAGTACTGGCCAATTCTTGCTTGCAGCCTAACAATAGAGTCAAAGGATTTGGCGCACTTGATCGTGACAACAACAGTGGGGCACCACCACCATCACCACCATCGCCAACTGCCGCAGCTTTAGTTGCGGGGAATGTAGAGCGTTGATCGGGGTGGGGGTAGTGGAAAGCAGTTAAGAATAGCCTCCAGTCCGCTTCCTCTCTCACAACTGTTGTTTGTCTATATATATAGCCGCCGCCTAAATGCAGTCTGTCTTTACTGGACCCTTTATCTAAACTAGAGCGAGGCATACATGTATGTGAGTCGGCGGATGACTTGTTGCCAGGAGTTGCCAGGAGTATACCCCACTCTGATTGCGCTTCCAAAGTTATAATGGATTTGATAGCCAAGCAGTTGTCAAGGAAAGAAAAAATTAAAAAAACACAATTCCATTATGTTTGCACATTCTCTTGAGAGTTTTTAGGAACCCCCATTGATATTATGTTAATGTTCTCATCATGAATTCCAATTTAGAAAGAATTCTTCCCTCTGGACATTAGGAGTAGCTATAGATTCATGCAATGGGCACCAGTTCAGATAATAATTTGTTAGGAAGTTAGTCTGCATAGACTTGTGACTACGATTTTCTTGAAGAGATCAATCGTTGGGCATGTATTACTAGTACAGAAAGCTGGGATTGCTGGGATTGCTGGAATCAAGTGAACACGGAGCAAATGGAGGCCTTGGAGCACGACTTGGAGTTTATAGAGTTGGCACCTGACGGTTCACATCGGGTAACTTACCAGCTCTGCTTGTAGCACCATCTCTTTGCTGCTTGCGTTTCAATAGTCTTTCAATCCTGTGCTTTTTTTTTTTGGTGTGTTGAGGAACATTTTTAAAATTTGTTTGTTGTGGAATTGTAGCAGCATGCTGTTGATCAAATTCATGGTGTCAGTTTTCGCTTTGTTCTAGTACTGAAGGCTCGACCCTGTTTTGCTTCTTTTTGTCATCTGTGCAAAATTCATTGTTGTCGCCATTGTATTATTACTCCTACTTTGTCTCATGACAATGTGGTTGTGGAGGAACTCTTACAGGGGGCTGCAGGAGGCTCCAAACACTCATTCAAATCCGCTGGTTGGAACCCTGCAAGTCGGAAGAGTACACAAGGCTCAGACCTTGAGCAAGATGAGCGACCCAAGGATCTCGTGGGGAATGACAAGACACATTCTCAGCTTAATGAGAAAGAGTTTGCAGGAGAAGATAGTACCAAGGGTGACAAGGAAGACCATCTTCAGGATGGGCACCACACTGGAAATGAAGATTCGCAGCGCCATAAGGACCACCATCACCACAATCGCCATCACCATCGTGATCACAAGGCAGTGGATCATCATCATCATCATCATCACAGTCACAAGGATCATCATTCTCATCAAAGTTCTCATCAGGATCATCATGGCCACCACCACAAGAATCATCGGCCTGGGGTTCATCATCACAATCATCCAAAAGAAGCTGCTGCAGATGATGTCTCAATCTCAAGTCATGATAGCCGGCATAAGGTAACTGGGGACAATTGTTCCACATCAAGTAGCTACAGCAATCACCATCACAAGGATCACCATCATGAGCACCACAAGGAAAGTAGTTCTGACCGTCCCCACACCAGTCATCACCATCACAAGAAAGGTTTGGATCATCAAGGCCGTCACCACCAAGATCACAACTCCTCACCAAGTCACCATAGCCATCACAAGGAAGGCTCAGATCATCATCGCCACAAAGATCACAGACACGGGGATGGCTCACATCACCATCATGGCCACCACCGTCACCACAAGGATCAGCACCATACAGAAGATGACTCAGAGGATCATCCCCACATTGGTCACCACCATCACAAGGAAGGCTCTGACCATCACCACCGCAAGGATCATCATCATCAAGACCATGGCCACCACCATCACAAAGAGGGGCCTGACCACCAGCACGGTCATCACGGTCACAAGGAAAGCTCCAACCACCACCACCACCACAAGGACCAACTGCAACAGAGTGAAGGCTCACCCCATCACCACACTGATCATCGTCGCCACAAGGAAGGCTCTGACCACCGTCACCATAGTCACCATCACAAGGAGGGCTCTGACCATCACGGCCATCACACAGAGGGATCTGGCCATCATAGGTTACATCACAAGGATCATGAAGGCCACAGCCACCATCACCACAAGGACCATTACCCTGAGGAGGGTTCTGATCATCACCGTCATCATCGTCACCATGGAAAGGATCGTGCCTCATCAACAAGTGACCACAGCGGTCATCACCATCATAAGAAGGAAGGATCACATGGTCACCACAGGCATCATGGGAGTCACCATCAGAAGGAAGGTTCTGAACATCACTCCCATCATAGCAAGGATCGTCACAAGAAAGTTCATCATGTGCACCATGTGACCACTGCAAGCCCCAATCATCACCACGATCACAGAGCTGATCATCATAGGGAAGATCATCACCATCACAAGGAGGACTCAGATCAACAGCATACGAAGGATCATCATCACAAACATGGAAGCTCCGGGCATCACCATCATTCGGCAAGCAATCACAGTGGCCATCATCACAAAGAAGGCTCTCATGAGAATCATCATCGTAGCAGCCATCAACACAAAGACCATGAACATCATCATCATCATCATCACAAGGAGCATCTCCATCATCGAGATGCAGACAGTGTTTCATCTGTCAGCAGTGGCTCAACTTCTTCAAGAAGCTCAGGAAGGCATAGACATGGCAGGTAGCTAATTTGTAGCTTTTCTGGATGTTGTAAGCACTCTAAAGAAGATCAGGTGTCAATTTATTCTTAGTTGTTATACTCATTGGGTACTGGAGTAACAGAAATTTCCTATTTGTTCTTGTTTGCTATTCAAGGTGTAGAGTTGTCTTCAGATTGTTGTTGAAACTCATAGCAAAAGGGAGATGTGTTGAAGGACTTGTATGTCTCTTTTAGACTGTTGAGGAGCTGCATAACTTGATCTCATGTCTTTGCAATTGTTTGCAATTCAAGGTGTAGAATAGTCTCTGATTGTTGTCAAAACTCATAGCAAAATGGAGATGTGTAGGAGGACTGCCTATGTAGAGGAGTATAACTTTCAATCTCCTGTGTTTGCACAATGATTGTTTGTACCACAGGCTGAACACCTGTGCTCTTGTCCAATACAAGCTTTTTCTCTAGTGATTCACTTCCTTCTCACACTTGAAAAAGCTCCTGCTACATGGAATTCGGTATGCAGTTTTGTGTCCTGTTGCATAGATTGATGTGTATTGATCTTGAGTTTGGGTTTGAGTTCATTGTCATTTCTGGCAGATGTCCAATTTGTTTCTGTTGCTGCTTTCCTATTGCCTCTCTTCCTCTCTCCTCCTAGAAAGCAACAGAGAAGTGGCTTCCAAGTGTTACAATTCTTGTGCAAAATATGTTTAGCAACTCTGATTGAATCTACTTGTACAATTCTTGTCCAATATGTGCAGCAATTCTGATTGAATCTACTTGTACAATTTTTATGCAATATGTGCAGCAATTCTGATTGAATCTACTTGTACAATTTTTGTGCAATATGTGCAGCAATTCTGATTGAATCTACTTGTACAATTTTTGTGCAATATGTGCAGCAATTCTGATTGAATCTATTTGTACAATTCTTGTACAATATGTGCAGCAACTCTGACTGAATCTTCTTGTACAAGTCTTGGTGCTATATGTGGAGCAACTCTACTTGTAAACTGAGTCATTAGGTCAAGAAACATGCTTCTTCCATTGATTAAATGTATGGCAATCAATCTTTTCCGGTCAATGTCGGACATCAATTTCATGACTTGTCATTCACTTGATCTTTCAACCTGTAACTTAGCAAGACTAGACAGGAGATCTAAACTCCTTTGAGTGGTGACAATCAGCTGCTTTGTCAATAAGAGTTTGTGCCACACTAGGGGACATGCAATGAAACAAATTCACCACAGTAGGAATTCCAACAGTTTGCCATCTGAGCTATGACAATCAGCTGCTTTGTCACTAAGATTGTGAGCCAACCTTAGAGGGCATGCAATGAAACAAGGTTCACTGCAGCAGGAAGGGCAACAGTTTGACATCTGAGCTTCTCTTCAAATGAGTTTTGTGATTCTGTAAGCATGTGCATGAAGCCTGGGATGAACGTGAATGTGTTACATGTACACATGAATCAGATTCATGCCCATGTTTTTCTGAATTGTGTCTGGCCAGCAAGGCTTCCACACCCCACAGGTTTGTCTGGTCAGCCAGGTTCAAGGTCAGGTCCTCACACTCAGTCAGCTCAGTAACAGAAATCAGGGTCTCATAATTCGGCAGAAGAAGGCAATGTTGATGAGAAAATGTCTGAGGGGCTGGAAGGGAAGAACTAGGGGTAGCAAAGATGAGACAGGAACCCTAGGTAGATGATGTAAAACCTTTGAAACAAGGAGGGGTTGTTTAGGGCACCAGGGGTGATACTAGATAGTGCTGAAAGGCCCAGACCTCCAATGCAGCTCTCAGGCTAGCAGCTTCCAGAAAGGCAATTTAGATGAGCTTCAGGTACAGAGCATTATACCCTGTCTCTTTTTGTGCTGTGTTCTTTCTCTGTCAATCTACAGGCACAAAGTATAGTTGGAAATGAGGTATATGTAGTTTCTTGGGATTTTGGAATTGTGCAGAGACAAATGCTGCAAGTGTAGCTTCCTCTGTGGTTGACTCTTTTCATGACACTGAAATTTGAGCAGAGCTGATGTTTGTCCAGATGAAGACTAACTGACTTGCTGTTTGTCAGACTATGTCGATTTGTGTGTGATCATCATGATGGTTGGCATCTGGATGATACTCTTGGGGCTAAATCAACTGAAGTAAATAGTTAGAACCAGGGCCAAACTGGTGCAAAACTTTCTCCAGAGCTTCAAAGGATGCTATTGAATAAGGCGAGTGCAATCTACCTTTTCCAAGTTTGCTTCTCTCAATATTCTATCACCCAAACTTGCTCTTTGGTGTGCCTTATGGCTATCCTTGAGCTGGGGCTTCTTCACCAACTTCCAAGACAATCTTGTACTACAATTAACATAGGCAAGCAAGACATGTGTGGTGTCTCCTATAATTGTATTCTTGTACATGTTAATTGCTTTGTTCACAAAATGATCTTACACCCAAGTGGCAAGATTATAAGTACCAAATTTGCTTTGGGTCAATTATAAATTGTTGTCAACTACAAGTTTTAGCAGTAGACTTGATGTATGAATGGTATAAGTGGGCAGAAATCTCTCATGTGACAAAGGGGAACTGAAACAACTATCTGGCAATCACATTATCACTTGGACAATCTGCAATATTGCATCCCTTGGGATGTGCTTGGTGTGTGATGTCTAAATGGTCATCTAGTTGGGTTGTGGAGTGAATGGACTGGGTGCATTTGTTTGCATGATGGTTTTAGGCGCAGAGCTTAATAGGGACTTTTCTCAGCAACTATGTAAACATTAGTTTTTCTGTATCTTTGAGAGTTATGGATGTGCCAATTTTTATGAAGTTCCCAAATATTGAAACTCACAATTCACAGTCACACCTCATGAACATTCCTCAAAATGTGGGACCAAATGATAATTACATTGTTCTGTAGCTTCTCCCTCAAAGGCAAAGCAAAGCCAACAAAACTTTTTTGTGTCTCTGCAACATTTTAAGTTTGGGTCACTCCCTTGTTTCAACAAAATGCTTTTTCCAAGCTTTTGTGCTGAAAATAATTTTTTTTTCATAGTAAGTACAGCCTAGTTATTCAAAACTGAAAATGTTCATTATACATGATGCATGTGCAAATGGGGCTGGGACTTAAAATCCTTCCAAATAATCCCACCTAAGAAATGCATTGAAAATTCATGCATTGATGCATCATTTGCAATCCTCCCATTTGCACTCACATTTGATTTAAGAACCCTTAAGTGCAAATTTATTTATTTATCTTTGCAAAAATGTGTTTAAGAAATATTGCATTAAAGAAAAAAATTACTAATTTACTAGCAGACAAACTTATTACAATCATGGTTCTTGTTCAATTCTGTGATATAAAAAATCTGGCGAATTTCTCCCAAAAATTAGCAAAAATAGATGAAGTTACATGTATAAAATTCCCAATTTCTCCCAATTTTTTTGTTGGAAAAACGACAAAATTTGTCAATTAAAAAAAACACTGATTACAATGGCTAATCTTCCAGTTTTCGCTAGACAATAGTAGGCCTTGCACTGCAACACCCTAAACCCACCCGGCCTAGTTACCTTTTAACACCTAAATAGCAACTAAATAGCGAACTGAAGTGGCCTTATAAATTCCAGAGCAATCTGGTTCGGTTCCCTAATTGGTTCGGTATTAGGTTCGGTAGTTTAGGTTAGGTTGATGAGATCGACGATCAAGATAGGTAAGCGGAGGCGATCGGACGGTTAGCGGGGAGAGAGGCACAGAGTATTGAATAGGGTTACAAGCTCAAATATTTTCTCTTTGACGCGCCTCCTCGCTCTCGGTTGCGCTTCAGCTGGGTGATGCTCGGAGAAGTAGCGGCGTCAGCAGCTCGGCACCATGGTAAGCGTTTATGCTATCCGTTTGCTGCGTTTTTTTAACAACTATTGGGAAAAAATTAGAACAAGAACAGTTAGAGAGTGAGCAAGACGAGGAAGGGGATGGAGGGAAAGAAGGCGAGAGATGATTCCCATGTCTGCTGATTAACGAGCGACTGAGTGATCTCTGGCCCGAGCTTCAAATGTTTTCACATGGAGTTGTTGCACTATCTGTTGCTTTGCCACATATTTGCTCATTGGAGGCAGAGGACGTTCGTTTCTGTTTCTATATGTTCTATAGTTCAATCCTGCCAGGCTTCCCGCTGCCATGTCGGTGTGTAAATGTTCTATTGCGGCAGTTGTTCTTTTAGTGGATCATGAGCTTATATCCTGTGTTTTTGGAACTAGAAGTCCATCGCCTTCATTGTTGTACGCATCACTCTTTCTGAAGTTGTCTTCCTTGTTTACTGGTTCGGGACCTTGCCATGTCACAGATGGTTTATCTATGAGGTTGGAATCCCTAAACCTTCCAATGACCTATGTTCGAGAGGACTGACATCTAGTGGCACTGCATGGACCTGTAGCTTGAAGTCTGAATTGTCTTTTCTTTCTCTTCGGTTGTGCAGGTGTACGTCAAGTCGCACATGACCAAGGCCTACTTCAAGAGGTTTCAGGTCAAGTACAGGCGCAGGCGGGGTTAGTTATCGTCTCCTGTCAATGCCTGTGGATGTGAAAGCAAATGCTGAAAAACTGGAGAACCTGTCTGTTGGTCCCTTTGGGGTTCCTCGATTCGTGTGTGTCTTGCTGACATATTCTCATATGGGCAATGTGCAGCTGGGAAAACTGACTATCGGGCCAGGATTCGTTTAACCACTCAGGACAAGAACAAGTACAACACCCCCAAGTACCGATATGTTGTCCGATTTGTATCCTCAGTTCAGACCTTGGATGGAGTTGTCGAACAATGGTGCTCTAGCCTGTAAATTCTTATGTGTTGCTGTTTTCATTTCATTATACCGAATTTGTTCTGGTGTTTTCATTTGGATAGATTTGGCCTTCCTCTATGTCTAATCTGTGTCTGGTCTTGGGGAATCTGGTAGATTTCATGTGCATTCCAGGTGAGGTGGCACTCTCTGCATTTAGAGTGAGAGGGAGAATGTAGGTCTGCTATTCTCTGCATCTAGAGTGAGAGGGAGAATGTAGGTCTTTTTTTCTTTTGAATCACTCCATTTGTAGGTGTTCAAGAGACAGGGAGGTGCTAGTATCAAACCCTCACATTGATGCTGTCTCCAGTTTTTGAAGTGTACAATGTTGTATTGATTGCACCTTGCTAATTGTGTGTTAGAACCCCAGTACTCCATGCATCCATTCCTTGACACATGTGTCTCCAGACCAACAAAGATATTGTGGCTCAAATCACCTATGCCACTCTTGCTGGTGATATTGTGCTGACATCTGCCTATGCTCATGAGCTTCCACGCTATGGTTTGAAGGGTGGTCTCACCAATTATGCTGCTGGTATACTTTCTGTGAGCTGTGCCACACAATCTTAAGTGACACCTGAAGATAAATAGTTGTTGCATCTGGTGCTACATGTGCATATCAAGCAATGATTTTACTTCATAAACTTGACTTTGATTAATGGTTGGGTTGGATGTGGGATATGGTGTCTATTGCAGCTTACTGTACTGGTCTTCTGCTGGCTCGCCGACATTTGAAGAAGTTTGAGCTTGACGAGGACTACCCTGGCAATGAAACGGTTTGTAAATCTATAGGATTCTTGCATCCTTTCCTAATGTTATTCAATGATTGTAGAAATGCTGGGGATTCAAGGTTGCATGGTGCTAGCAGCAGGGAGTGTTTTCAAATTCAAAAGTTCAGTAGTTGCAAGCCATGGCACTGTCTGATATTGTGTGTTGTACTTAGGTGGAGATTTCTCAATTCTTATGAGAGATGTTGTTCTTGTATACATTCTGGGCTCAAGTATTGTGAAGAGCATAGTTAATGCTGGTAAATCTAGTGACTGCCAGTTGACTTGTGGATGTACACACAGCTCCTCATCATAATGTGTGTGTTTTTTCTCCAATGCAGGCTACTGGTGAGGACTTCAATGTCGAGGAGGGGGAGGGCAAAAGGCCATTCAGGGCCCTTCTGGATGTGGGTTTGGTCAGGACTACAACTGGCAACAGAGTTTTTGGTGCCCTGAAGGTGCTTTTCCGGCTCATATTTTGGGATGTGCTTCATGTAGCACCTTATCATGGCCACTACTTGTCCAGTTGTTCTGAACTATATCCTGCTACAGATGTCCTATAGTTGCACACTTCTTCAATATTTCCGATTCCCCTTTCATTAACATTGTGAACACTCCTCGGAGTAAATATACCAAAAGTGTCTTCTACTCTTTAGTATGTTTCTCCTGTGTCTTCAGAAAATGATACCAATTGGGGTTAGATATGTTTCTGCAAAAGTCATGCATCTCATTGTCAATGGGTTTATGTTGTAATTTTCTATTTTGTTTCCTGATCATGGCTGTTGTTCTTTAGTTTACTTGCTTGTTGTGATGGAAGCCTACTTGACTGTAGTGTCCATAACAATTCTGGTATCCTGATATGTAGGAAGCTGCTTTGAACACATTTAAAGTAGGTACCTGGATTTAGACAATGTTTCTTTTTTGGAATATATTTTAGTAGGTATCAATGATTGTGGATGCCGATGCAGCATTTATAGCATGTCTTTCTTTGGGTTCCTTTGTTTGATGGAAATATGAAGAAAGTGTGTCAGCTTGTTTAGTGGCACTCTCATCTCTACTTTGATACAGGGCGCTTTGGATGGAGGTCTGGACATTCCACATAGTGAGAAGAGGTTTGCAGGTTTCAGCAAAGAGGACAAGAGTTTGAATGCTGAAACCCACCGCAAGTATATCCTGGGTGGCCACATTGCTGACTACATGAGGGTCTGGTTTTTCTCCACCCAAGCTGATGTGACTCCAGCTAACATAATGGCAAAGTACTAATTCTGTTGTTCTATATCTAAAATTATTTCTCCAGAAACCAAATACTGATTTTTTTTCTTGGGTATTGTTGGGGCTTACAGCTGTTGAAAGAGGAAGAGCCTGAGAAGTACCAAGCTCATTTCAGTGGGCTGGTCAAAGAAGGGTTGGAGGCTGATGATCTTGCAGAGATGTATACCAGTGTACATGCTGCCATTCGTGCTGACCCAACTTCTCAGTTAACTGAGAAGAAACCTCCTGCTGAGAAGAAGACGTAAGTTGCTGCCTCTCTTGACTATTGCATGATCTTGTGTTTTGTTTTCCAGTCAGGTTGACCAAGAGCATTTGTTCTAGCATCCAATGGTGACTACATTGACCTCTCTGTCTATTTTGCACTGGCCCAAATCATGGTAGATAATAACCAGGTTCTTTTGCTTCCAGTGGTATCTCAAGAAAGACATCCAATTAACCCCGAAATGTCAAAGAACAACAAATGTTGACTGAAAATAAGTCTGCCCTGATGTTTAGGGGTTAATGTTAACAGTTATCTAGTCTTGTGCACAGTTTATGATAATAGCCTTGGACTGAATAGGAAGATCCTTGTAATGTGATGAACAGCTGGAAGATGAAGAAGTTGTCTTATGACGAGCGAAAGGCAGCCTTGATCTCCCGGCTCAATGCCCTAAATGAGGAAGGCGATGAAGAATAGGCAAACTGACCCCAAGTGCACTGAGCAGATGTTATCTAGCATTCCAGCTGAGTTTTCAAGAAATCAAATTTTGATTCCTTGTCTTTTGAAATTTGTCTAAGCTGAATATGTATGTGTCATCTTTTGGGCTTTTATTTCTGGTTGTCTGCATTGAGTGGCCAAGAACTCCAAAATAGTCTTCAAAAAGTTTTTTGGAACAGATTTTGTTGGAAGATAATTTTATGTGCTGGCATTTTGATTGTTGCATCACTTATGTATTTGCATGTCCAAGCAACTTCATCCGGGGTTACCTTTCTATACCAAAAAAAAAGCCCTCAGAGTTTACTCTCTTGAATGGTTTTGCGGACTGTAAAACTCCACCCCTGAGAGAAGTGCAGATAGTTTTCACTCACAAGGTTGGCTGAGAAATGAGCATTTTGATCTGCATCAAGTATTTAGTGTGTTGGTTCATGTCCTAAGAGCATGCTGAATGGTCCCACTGGAAAGCCTGGGAGTGTCATTTGAAGCACCATTTGGATGGCCCAGTGTTGGAAGGCCATTGTAGGGAGCAAAGTGCCCCCAGTGGAATTGTTTCAAAGAGATCCCTATTGTCCTGTTATCACCTTGAGCCCACCATTGCACTCATAAGCTCCAGGTTAGAGATCTTCATGTCATAATCATCCCTCTTTTGCACTCAGAAAGCTTAGAAGCTCCACCTTCCATGAACAGAAAGCAGAATGTAAATATTTGAACTTTAACATGAACATGCAACAATGCAGTGTCAGTGCAAACACAAAGGAACATGCACACTTGTATGTGAACATGCTGCAATGCAATGTTACTAGTGAACACAAGTACATAAACACTTGGTCTTTGTTGCATGTCTGGCTCCAAGTAGTGTGCAACATTTGAGCTTTACCTTTTTGAAGGTGGAATCTTAGAAAGATTGTTTGAATTCATAGATCACCTAGGAGCTAGAGGATGATGACTTGAGGCAACAATACTTAGAATTTTCATGAAGCAACCACATGAAGTGCCCAATGCTTTTGCATGAACACAAAGCAACATGCAAACGCTTAACTTTTATGTGAATGTATAGCAATGCAGCACTAAGACCAAACACAAGGAAACATGAATATATAGCAATGCAACACTACTAGCAAACACAAAGAAACTTGAGCTTTTATTGCAAATCCCACTCTAAGTAGGATGCAACATTTGAGTTTCTATGTATTTCAAGATGAAAGTTTGAAAAAATCCCTGAATGCATAGGGTGCCCATGAGCTTGAGAATGATGACTATGAGGAGACAATACATGAGATTTTCATAAAACAATTGGGTGAAATTTCAACTCACAAGCACCTAAGCATTGTGGTGGATCCAAACAATTTATGCACTTTTAGAATGTAGGTGATCATTGGCCATTGACAAGATCTTGAAAGATCACTAGAAAACTTCATCAAAGTTGTGATTCCATCTCCATGTAGAAGTTATTTCCCTTGCATTGCTTCATGCAAACACTCTTGCCTTCAACTAAAGCCATTGTTGACATGGTCCCACTTTTAGTTAGAACCTTCACACAACATTCAAACAAAAACCCAAATTGTTTCACACTTGCATAGTTTTGTAGAGTATTCATGAAATGCAAGCACGGTTATGAATATTTTTGTGTAAAAACCCACCTTGGATCTCCAAACCTTCATTGTAGTGTTTATGTAGTAAACCATGATGACGCGTTCCCAAGTCCCCAAGTTAGCCCCAAGTTGGGCTAATTCACTCAGTTGCAGAATTTTTGGGATTTGGGGCACGCTCCCAGCTTCCAACACTAAAAGGGGGGGGTGAGAGGGGTGTGTTGAAAGCTTCGGGATAGACTAGGAAGAGGGACAAGCTTACTCAATTATGCGGTCCTACATCCAAATCCAACCAACAAGTTGGTTAGAATTCATTTTGCACCTTTTTGGTGTTGGGACAAACCACGAACTAACTTGGACTCACTTGATTCACCACGGCCTAAACTCGAGGGAAGCCACCACCTTCCCCCATATAGTATTCTCTGCAGCTCTCCACCGCACCTACATCCAAATGACTCTTTTTCCCGGGACTCCCAAAATGGAGTCTTGAAATTGTCTCGGTTTAGACTCCCAGGATTTTGGACACTCATAACTCCTCACCCCGAACTTAGATCGGGACGAAGTCTCAATCAAAGTTGTAGCTCTCCTCGAGGTCTTTCCAACGGTGTGTCATACTTGACTTGCACGCATGGGAATCAGGTCGATTTTCAACTTTTAGTGGTCGAGAGTCAAACTGCCAATTTGATTCCGGCCTTTCTTTTGACCATAACTTGTGCTACAGATGTCCAAATGGCTCATGTGAGGCCATTTTGGACATCTACACTTCAAGACCTTTCCAACGATATAAAGAATGCTTCAATGCGAGGTGTTTTGACCCCTGCAATCGCACTCTGAATTTTTGGGAGTCCCAAAGGACTCCCAAGTCCCATTTTCGAGAGTGTGAGTGGTGACCTCACAACTCCCTCAAAGTGGGGTTGCGACACATGAGATGTATTATAATGGTTTATAACATGTTGCAGTTCATGTTGCATTTGGATAATTTAGTACTATCACGTACATAACCACATGGTGAGTTAACTATATATGTATAAGTTTGATTTTCTCATCCATATACGTGTAATGCCTTTAAAAATGAATGTGTGTAGATTGTATCCTTGAGGCTAAGTAAAAATGGCCAAGTAGATCACGACACTTTCCAATAAATTGGTGAAAGACATTGTGTTTTTTGTGTTAGTCATGTGAGATTGTTTCAAACTTCAAAGAACATTTAAGGAAAGACTAATGAAATGTGTCATGCAACATACAAGGAACACAAAGTGAAGTGCATCATTGAGCTTGGGATCAAAAAATGAATTTTAGATAAGAGATTTATCTTGATAATACACAAGGGGCAAGCACACAATGAAAGAATAAATCATTGTACAAGTCCTAGTTAAGTACATTTTTGCATTTTGCTTGACATGACTTGACCATCACTTTGCATAGAAAAAAGTTCATTCATACTTAGCCAAGTATGTTGAAATTTAAGTCTATGTAATTTTGATACTATGATCAAATGTTGAAAAAGACACAAATTTTAATAGCATGAAACAAGTAATTGACATTGCAAAATAATTTTTAAAAACAAATTTAATATTATGAATTCACATAATTCACAATTTGTGATATGGACTCACAAATGTATTAAAAACTATACCAATGGGTGCAACTTTTTTGATGGGATGGTGTAATGAATCTAAATTTTAAATGAAAGATAAATTTTCTAAATATTTTTGAAAATGTGTGAATTAAATTGTTGATTTTTTTTTTGAGACTCTATATTGAATTTTTTAAAAATTAATTTTAAAGAACATTGGTAAAACATAGGATTTTTTATTTGGAGGGTTTCTTTTTAATTTGAAAATTATTAGTTTTAATGAAAATGATTACCATTTTGAAGTATTGGCTACTTATTTTACATTATGAAAAGTTCATAAAATGAACTCTACTTTTGTGATTTTCTTTCCATCTTAATGTGCTTTCATTCAAGGGTTGAACTATTCACTCCACATTATAATTGTTTCAAAATGAAAATAATTTATTGTCATTGAGTGGGGTTTTTTTTGAATTCAAACTTGTGAACATGTTGTTCATTTTGAAAAACAATAATAATTCAAGACTACATGAGGTGTTTTTTAATAAATATTTGGAGTGAAAAAATAAGAATACCATTAATTTCAATGTTTTGAAATTGAAGGATATGATTTGACATGAGGTGGAATCATGTCACTAAAGAGTGAGGCAAAGTCTTGAGGTGAGTCATTCCCAAATAAATAACCTAGCTTACTTGGGCCTTGGCCCATGCCCCTTATTTTGGAAATGTCTTTCATATGTGGGATTTACTTGTCATAAAACATATGATGAATTTTAGCATGTTCCTAAACAAACTTAGCTTGGGTGTGCGATCAACTTTCAAGATTAAGTCATTCCCAAAATTGAGTTAAGTAAGAGATTGAAACTTGAAATGAGTACAAAAGAATGCCAACATTTTCACATGAAGTGAAAGTGTTGAGAATTAAAAGGAAGAACTCCTAAAAGTTCGAAGTGAAAGTTTTGAAACAATTGACTATGGAACCTTCAATTTTAAGTGTTCATAACTTTTTCATTTCACATACAGATCAAGAACTTTCAAAGGACAAAAATTTGTAGCTCTTCCAATTATTTTTTCAATAACATATCATGACCGTCAGTTGAATTGATGATAATTCAGCCCTTCAAGTAATCATTTAAATTATTAGGAAACATTTTTGCAATTTGACTTCAACCATTCAAATAGTTGTAACTTGTACAAAACCTTACTGTGCAAATACAATCTCAATTTATTGTTATATTTTTCAGGACCTTGCAAAGGTTTAGACATGTGTTGGTCTGGTATTTAGGGTCAGAGACTGGTATCAATACTGGTATCAAATATCAGACCAGTCTGGTATGACCTAAGTCTGATACCAGCTAAATACCAGTACAACCTGGTAGGGACTTGAGGTAATACCAATCTCATACCAGTCTATATACCAAGCATATATTTGCCATATACCAGCCCAAAATCAATATTTGAGCCTAGTACCAGTATCAGGCTGGTATCAAAAAATTTAAAAATAGCCAACACCAGTACAAGAGTGGTATCAATTTTATTTTTTTTAATCTTTTTAATCGCCAACACCAATACCAGTTGATACCAGACCAGGATCAGATAATGCTCCCTCAAAACTTTGCTTTTCCAATAAATCCGAGGTAAAAAGGTAGAGCTGACACACTGTCTCCACACATTTTATGTGTCTTGATTGTAATATGTGTTGTTATACTAGCTCACTATTCTGTACCTAGTGTGTACTTCTTCTGGATGTAACAATGTCTTGCTTTGTGTAGGAAAGCAAGAAATCTTCAGCTGAGGGTCCAGAACATTTTTGCATCAATGCTTTTACTGTCTGATCATTTTCAGACCTTTGCCTTGGTAGCACTCACTAAAGCATCCACCTCTGTAATGTCCTTGACATGCACAATCATGCATACATGCTGTCCTCGACACCCACAGTCAGAATCTTTTTCAGTTACGCCGTTGCTACCATCCTCAGTGAATTCCATTGCAGTGATCCTCCAAGCTTGCAAGCCTTGAGGTTATCTTAGATTGGTGAATTTAGATCTGAATCTGCTAGTGACAGTGAGCACTAGCTTTAATAGCTCCCCAGTCCTGGTGGACCTCCCTAATCCTGATGGACCTCAAAGATTACTGCAAAAGTAGTTGCAGCTTATCAGAGTGAACACTTACCAGTGTAAGTGACTTCTCCCCTCAACACCAATTGACCATTGAGCAATCTTGGGCTTACTGCAAATCTGACTGTGCATGAGCACGAGCAGGTTATGACAGTTGATGCACTCTGAAGAAGCCACACTGAAATCAGCAGTGATACAGCACAACATGTACTTGGGCGAAGAATATTGTGACAAGCCAAGAGCAAGCCACATAGAACTCATGATAAAATACTTTGCAGTACAACCTCTGCTGTCCTGAAATCTTTCTTGTGCAGCTAACATCAAATCTCTGAGTCTCTATTTCTCAATAGATGAGAATAGCTCAAAGATTTCAACATCACCAGGAAAAACAGTAGAAGATATATGATTCTGAAAGACAGCATTAAATATTCATGATGCCGGAAGATGTCACAAAGAGCTTTGGGGAGGGCAAACCAATACCCATTGGAGCAATGACCAAGAAAATGAAAGTCCACCTCCACAAGTCAAGACTCTGGAATTTAAAACCTCAAGGAAAGAAAACAGATATGCAACAGTATCATTCCATGTTGAATGAAAGCAAACCCGTAGTAACAGGAGAGGAAAACTGAGTCTGGAACAAAAAATGCAGCTTCCTTAGACAAAAATTTACTGAGAAATACCTGCTGCTCCTTTCAGGAACACATAGTCAGAACATTTTCCTACTGGATGATCTTCCTCACAGTGAGGTCTGCTCTTGCCTATGCATACTAGTGGAGCATATCAGGTCATCCATATATTCTTGAAGCGAGCTAAACTAGGTTCACAACAGCAGCCCTCATTATCCTCAATCCTCTGGTGCACCTGGCAAGTAATCCTGTTCTATTCTGACAGGTTTTGGTGATTATGAAGAGAATGTCTGATCATGAAAAAAGCCCCCTGCAACATCCATCTTCTATCCATGATTGCTTCATGAGACAACAATGCCTAATTGGAATAGTCCTGCAGCAATACTATTCAGACCTTGCAGCAAATCGCTCCACCTGCTTGTCATTGAGGTTGATACCAACCATGGGTTCTCCAATTCCTGTACTGACTTCAGCAAGCACATGGGAATCATTGTAGTGCGTAACAGCTTCCACAATTGCACGTGCCCGCTTTGCAGGATCCCCACTTTTGAAAATCCCAGAACCCACGAAGACACCATCACAGCCCAATTGCATCATAAGTGCAGCATCTGCAGGAGTTGCTATTCCACCAGCAGCAAAATTAACCACAGGCAACCTTCCAAGCTGTTTTGTCTGCCGGGTCAACTCATAGGGGGCTGCAATCTCCTTTGCAAAGGTGAAGACCTCATCATCATCCAAACTTTGTAATGTCCTGATTGCACCCAAGACTGACCTGGTGTGCTTCACTGCTTCAACAACATTTCCAGTGCCAGCCTCTCCCTTTGTTCTGATCATGGCAGCACCCTCAGCTATGCGCCTCAGTGCCTCTCCCAAATTGCGGCAACCACATACAAAGGGTATCCTGTAATTGTGCTTGTTGATGTGGTGTACATCATCAGCTGGGGTTAGCACCTCACTCTCATCAATATAGTCCACACCGATGGCCTCCAAGATTTGAGCCTCCACAAAATGACCTATATACACACACCAAGTAAAGGAGTATCAACCCTGCCGTCTGAATGCAAAGAATTTGAGTAACACTCAAATCAACATCATTGCACCCAAGGGGGAAAGTGTACAGGGGAGGAATTTTTCCTCTCTCATAAGGAATACCTGATCCAGGCATGAGACTTACGACAAAAACCAAAGAGTGAACTCACCAATTCTTGCCTTTGCCATCACCGGGATGGTGACAGCCTTCTTGATCTCCTTGATGAGCCCAGGATCACTCATCCTTGCAACACCCCCTTCTGCACGAATGTCAGCTGGCACACGCTCCAGTGCCATCACTGCTACAGCTCCTGCCTCCTCTGCAATCCGAGCTTGTTCCACATTCACCACATCCATGATCACTCCACCCCTCAACATCTGGGCCAGACCCACCTTCACAGCATAGGTTGCCTTCTTGCTATTCTCTGACAGTGTTCCATTCCCATACACCGCCACCACTCCATTACCTGCCTCCATCTCTCCAACCCTTTTAAGCTCTCAGCCTTCTGAACTCTTTCTTCTCCAAACAAACTGCATACACAAAAACACACCACTCAGTATGTAATGATCACAAAAACCCCGCTTTCAGAGCTCCAACCTGCTAGCAGACCTGAAAACCCATTAGAACTTCATATCCACACAGAAGTATTGACAGCAGGAATAATTAGCTTTCTGAATGGTCTTTCACACACTGCAAATGATAGTGACACCAAACAGAATATTCAATACCACATTTACATTCCAGAATATCTCCATGAGCATTAAAATAAGCCATTGTGAGGTTCAGGGTTTACTGAACAGTTTACAGAGGGTGTTGACGAGTGCCAAATCCGTTAGCAACGCCTGAAATTCCTGAAAATAGTGCTGAGAGGAAGATAAGGGTGAACTGCGTATATGACAGAGTGAGAGAAATAATGGAATGTCATCATGGACTTAAAAAATTGCAGAGTTATTGTCCCAGCGGATGGAATGTGACAGACAGAGCGAAAAAGAAGGAACCGCGTGATTGTCAGAGGCAAGGACTGAAGATTTCCAATTAGCCACATGCAAATGGCCAGAGATTGCTTCAAAGTGCCGCCATGTTACCACAATCATAAACCCTGACACGACAATAGTACACAACAAGATGACAAAGGAAACGTATGGCGCAATCAGTCAAACGGGAAAGAAAAAAACACCAGTAGAATGTGCCTGGATCCCGTCACCAATGACGATTGCGTGTCTGTCTGTCTGGCTGGCGGACCTTAAAAATACTGGCTCCTTCTTCAAAGGGAAAAGACGCTTTCTAACTAACACACAGCCGCAACACACACAAAACCCGCAGTTGGCGCGCAAAAGGACCTCGCAGCCGTCCCAGCAACAAAAGGAAGAAGACCAGAACGTTGAGAGATCTAGCGTCTACCGACTAGACGCCGTCTCTCCCCTTTTCCACCACCTTTAGATACGTTCTTCCAAGTTCACAGATCAATAGAATAATCGCCGCCGAAAATAACAAGTACTCCCAATAGAACTCCTTAGCGAAGTTCTAGCTGTTGGATTTGCGCAGAGACAAGAGAGAGAGAGAGAGAGAGAGGCGGGGTGATTGTTCTCACCTGCTTTGGATAGGCTGCTGCTGCTGCCGCCGCCGCTGTTGTTTGCAATCCAAGCTCCAAGCACGCCGCTGCGGCAAAACAACTCCTCCGAGAGCGAAGAGCTGAAGCTCATAGACTCGGAGACGAAGTCCGTTTCGGATCTCCTCCGTCCGATCCCCGATGTTGACGTCCCAATCACCGGCCGATGCCGTTCCTATTCGTTAAATTTGGAGGTCGCACGTGCTGCCACGTCTAGCACGCAAGCTGGGCATTGGATTTTTTTTTTTTTTACCGTTCTTACTATTGGGTAACAAATGATTTTTCTTTTTTTGGGTGGCAAATTTTCGCAAAATTTGCGACCTCGAAAACTAAAAACAATTATTGAGTTATAACTTGGCTGTTTTAAAGAAAAGATGCCCCCCAATTTTTGAAAAAAAAAAAGAATATTTGGAGAAAATTTCATTGCATTTCAACCACTTTTAATTTTTCCAATTTTTTTAATTTTGCTCAAAGCGGTGATCATCATCCATAAATATATTTAGTCAAATTTGACAATATTCAAAATATGAAAGTACAAAACTTTAAACACCTCAAATTGTAGGCAATTGTGATGATTTTTGATGATATTTATTTTTTAAAATCATTTTTGGGGAATTTCCCAAAAAAAAGAATTTGTGTCAAATATTTCCTTTCAAAAAAAATTTCACAAATTGATGAAAACTTGTAAAAAAATGGTTAATTCCAACACAATTTTAAATTTTATGCGAATGTTTTGCAAGCATGTCATCAAATTAATGCTAAATCCTCTTGGGATGATAATTACATGGTTACATTAGTTAACCATGGTCTTGAAAGTAGCGAGTTCATACTTTGAAGGATCCAAATGTTTTCCAAAGGAGAAACAAACTAGAGGCCATTGATCAATGAACTTGCAACTAATTCTTTACAACAACATTACAATCATACATAACCTTGCCTCAATTAGACAAATTGTTGTTAAGTTCTTAATTGGTGTTGACAAATCCTCTTTCCTTCAAGGCTTCTCACAAAAATATCAAAATAAACTATTTGATACAATGTGTTATGGAAGAATTTTGAACATGAATGTGTTCATTAATCCTTCACATTGCAACAAGAAGGTCATGTAGAAGTCTTGGGATAAGATTAGAACATGAATAGATAAAGATAAGATTTTTCTTACAAAAATCCCTTAATCATATTAATTACACCCCAAAAATAAAATAAAATGCAAAGACTTAATTAGGACATTGATTTGCAATGAACTCACATTAAACTCATCACAACGGGGATTTAGAGAAACAACCACTTTCATCATGATATAATATCTTCAATACATCATTGCAACATGACTTCCATCAAAGTGATTGAGTCTCAATTTTGAAACAAATGGTGACTTGACATTTCGAATGACGATAACTCCCTCAAAAGACAAATAAATGAGATGTGATCCCATTTCCTTATAGCTTCTAAAAAGATCTTTCAAATGCTATATTAAGCTTTTAATTTGGACATGATTTTGAAGCTTTAAATAACATGAAATTGATTTTGGATAAAGTTCAAGATTTATACAAACATGTAAATTTTTTTTTGACAAATAACTACTAATGAGAAACATAATCATAATGTTAAGGAATCATTTAAAAAGAGTATGTTATATTCAGTGTTGGGTGGTTCTCACTATCATCCCTAATTCTCATATTGGTTCTCACGGTGAGAATTGATTGATATCACATTTGGTGGTAACTAGTTTGAAAACCAAATTGATAGTACGTCATTGACAAACTAATTATGTTGTTAAATTTTTTTGAGAAAGAGGTGGATTCCATGAGAGGATCAAAATTTCATTCTTAAGGTAGTAGGGTAAAATCACCCATTACCAAACACGTACTTATTTTCAAACATTTTTCAATACGTTTTTCATTCCATAACCACATTGAGTGATTTTTGAGTCAATGGATGCACAAACTAGAAAGCTAGAAATGTTTTTTGAAAATCATAAGTAAAGGAACAACACAAAAAAAATAAGAAAATGATTTATGATAGTTTGTTTCAATTTTTTTGAAAAAATAACTCTAGACCACTCTCTAGTTCTGGCCCCATATTTTTTTCATTTTTATTATGCTTTCAATGATTTGAAACTTGATGGGTGCACTAATTAAAGCTTTACAAACTTTTTTATATTTTGGAAGGAAAGATGCAATAATCCAAGATCGTAAGCTCAAAATCCTAATATCATTTAATTCACCCATCATCGAGAATTCAACCCCTTACACCAAACACTCCCATATTTTCCCCATTGGCATATAAAATTTAGTCATTTTGGCCACATTGGAAGCGCTAGATGGAGGGTTACAAATGTTTTATGAGTTTCAAAAGCATATGAACAATATGTGAAAATTTGATTTCCTTTGAGCGTTTAAATGTTTGTTCACAAACCTATTTACTTTGGTTCAAAAAATTTACAATTAGTTTAAATTAAATTATGTTAGTTTAAGTTTTGATGTATATTAATTTAGTGTGGAGGTGAGTAGCATTGAGAGATGGTGCCCAAACATATCAACACAAGTTTGTTTTTATTTTCCAATTATCTTTTAAACTAAGACTATATATACATATATATTTTGAAATTTGAATTATGAAAATCGAATATGAAAATCAACTTTATCACATGGGTGAAAACCACCCAGTTTGAGAACGAGCTTGATTAAATTAAGAAAATGATATGTTGATAAGTTCTCATAAGTCTTAAAATATTTTTTTAAAGAATCGAAAAGGTTTTGTCAAACTGTTAAGACGAACTAGAACCTATGGTTCTCATAAAAAAGAGAGAACCACCCAATAGTGGTAATAACTAGTGTTGTCTGATTATTCAAGTTTCAGACAAAACTCTGGATATGAATGAAAAAATATTTACACTTTAAAAAAGAAAAGGATGGATATGTATATTTAAAATCTCACATATTTTCATACATAGATGATTATGTATTTAATTTAATTTTGTTTCTTTTGTCAATTATTATGAATAGACAATTATTGAATGCTAAAAAATCATGGATATGCATAGAAGGTATGCATTACCAAGTTGTCATTTCTCACTTAAAAAGCCGACTAAGGTTTAAGCTTTTGACTCTAAATGCATATCCTCCAAACTTACAAAAATCACAAAACCTTAAAAGTTCTTTCTAGATATGTATAAAACTTTTGGTTATGTATAGCTCCCATACATATATAATGTTTTCTTTTTTTCAAAATTCTGCAACTTGGCAAAAAAAAAAGAAAAAAAAAAAGAAAAAAAGAGAGGTTACAAATGTAACAAAAGGTTTTTTTTTTAAAGTACAAAAAATTCCTCATATCTTAAGAGAAAATATCTAGAAGTCTCTAGATGTAAACGATGTGTTCATGAATATGAATAATTTAAAATCAGTGATCAATCTATATTTGGAGGATATGTATAATATATTTAAAAAAAAACTGATATAGCTTTAGGATATACATTTATGCATAATTGGTCGACCTTATATAACCGGACAACATTGGTAATACCAGATTTTTTTAACATTTAATAATCATCTATTCATAACCGAGAAAGGAAAAAAAAAAAAAAATTGAATACATGACTGTCTGTATATGAAAATATGTGAGATTTTAAATATACATATCCATTTTGTTTAGAAGTGAGAATTTTTTAAAAATTCATATCCGGACTTTTGTTCGGAAATTGAATAACCGGACACCACTGATAATAATCCTTTTGCTCTCATGTAAATAGTAAGTGCCACTAAAGTGTAATTTTGTCCAGACTTAGGACGCTAGGTAAGTGCACTCTATGCCCTAAAAGAAATTAGGGTTAGGTCAAAACGCGTTTGCACATTCGTCTGTGCAGGTTCACATCTAGTTCGCGTACTTCTGTATCTTGCGTTTCCCCTCTTGCACTGTTGCAGCCGCCTTTTTGCATCATCGCTGACAACCCTCGGAAGACTTCATCCCGAACCGCAGACAACCAGCATCTCTTACTTTGCTCTTCAACTGCATCCTTCTGCTGTTGTGTCGTCTTTGAGTAGTTCGGTTCTCTTCGGGTTGGCATCGGGTTGTTACGTTCTTGGTCGTGTATTTGGTGTGCCGGTGTGCTTTTTCTCTTCCCGGAGATTCCGATCCGGAGTTTGGGTAGCAGCAGTCGCTTGAAGTGTCGCGTCTTGTGTGAAGAGGGCGGCTGCTGGGGGAGGGGTTCAGCACAATTCTCCCTGAATTTGGGGCGGAACAGAAGGTAAACCCATCTTTATTCTTTACCCCTCTTTTGTTTCGGTTGCATTTTGTGGGTCCTTTGGACTACGGAAGAGTGAATTTGCGGTTATGTGCAGCGAGAGAGAGAAATGTTATTTTTCGATTTTTGCTTAGATTCGGTTTGATTGCAGGTTTTCTGGGGAGAGTTTTGTCAGTTGAGGGTGGTTAGGGTTTGCGAGAGGTCTACATATCTTTAAGGAATGAATGGGTGTAGAGATCGGGCTACAATGAAGCTGGGATAGTACACATAGATGGGTTATATGAACACACGGACTGTGCATGTGTATGCATGTTTGGCTGAAAGGTCTCTTGTAGGTTTTTGTACAGAAGCTATGGCGAGTCATCCAGCAAACGCCGCTTCTGCTCTCCCAGCAGCAGCACATGTGGTATGCTACAATGTTCCCGAACCATGTACCTTCCTAACTCATGGGTAGAAGCATCAAACTTGAACAAGCTCTGCTATAGTTGATCGATGAATCCCCCCTTGCTTTTAATGTTTTACGTCCTTGACAAGTATAGAATAGCTGAACTAAGGGCAGAGTTGGGGGCATGCAGGTTGGGAATGCTTTTGTGAGTCAGTATTACAACGTGCTCCATCAGAGTCCTCTGGTGGTGCATCGGTTTTACACAGATGCCAGCCGCCTCACTCGAGCTGAGGCTGGTGCTGATGGTGCAGTGGAAACTGTAGCGACACAAAATGTATGCACATACATGCCCACCAACAAAGTCTTTAGAGGAATATGGTTTTTTCCCCTATATAAGGATTCCAATTTCCTGCATGTTTTGTGATTCTCTTTTTTTGGGCTGATACTCTGGTTGCATATTGATTATGCAGGAAATCCATAAAAAGGTTATGTCATTTGACTATGAACAGTTCAAGGCAGAGATAAAGACTGTGGACTCTCAAGACTCCCTGATGGGGGGTGTCCTTGTGATGGTCAGTGGATCACTTTCCAACCAGAGCACTGGAAAAAGGAACTTCACACAGAGTTTTTTCCTGGCTCCACAAGAGAAAGGCTACTTTGTGCTCAATGACATCTTTCGCTATGTTGATGAGGCACCATTGCCTTCGAAACCAGCTCCTCCTAGCTTGCCAAATGGTGTGCCAGAGCTGCAACTTGAATCAATTGTTCAAGAACCAGGTATGTTTCTGAGCTATCACCTGTCTCAGCTCTGTTGGTTGTAACTATTGAGGCTAATATTCAGAGATTTCTTACATTGTATCATTTTTTGTTGTAGATCTTGAAGCAGAGGTGGTTGTGGAAACGGAAACAAGGGAGGTTGTTTCACCTCCAGCATCAGAGGGTGAGGTCAGAGTTGAGGAGAAAGTTGACATTTCAGAGCAGCTGGAGGCTTTAGAAGTAGCTGAGAAGGATGTGGCAGAGGACACAGCCCCAGTTGAGATGTTGTCAGCAGACAGTGAGGAGCATCTTTCACCACCTGTGCAGACTGCACCTTCAGTCCCTTCGCTTGCTGTTGAAGAGGAGGGAGCCTTTACAGGAGAGAAGCCAAAAGTGTCATATGCCTCCATTGTAAGTTAATGTTAGGTCTGTTCTTCCTGCATTACAAACCATGAGGCCCATGTGCAGAGTGGAAGTTTCTGGTTGAGGACTTTGATAATGAGTTTACCATCTGTGGTTTTGCATATAGCTACGGTTGAGGAATGCAGGGGGTGCAGCTCCACCCACATTTCATGCTGTGCCCAAAGCTTCCCAACCTGCTCCAGAAGCTTCAGCTGGTTCAGTTCAACCTGCATCTTCATCGACTCCTGTTGCAGGCAACATACACAGCACCCTTGATGAGAATGCACCTCCTGAGGCTGAAGGTTCGTTTCCTCTTGCTAAGGGTAATTCCATCAGGAATATATTCATGTGCAATTTGGGATTTTGACATGTTGGCAGAGTGAATGGTCTGCTTTCATTATTTGGAGGATGAGGCATAGCAAGACTTCATTTTAAATCACACCCTCATGTTTTGCAGCGGATGTTCATTCAGTTTACATCAAGAACCTACCAATGAACATTATGCCAGCTGATGTTGAGGAGGAGTTTGCTCGGTTTGGGCCAATCAAGCCTGGGGGAGTTAATGTGAGAAGTCAGAAGGTAATATAGTTATCCTTAAAAGTCATACTGAGCACCCCCACAGGGGCTAAAAGGAGTTTGGTCCTGACTGCAGCACCCAATGCAAATTAATTTACAAATTCAATGCTCACCTAACATTTTGACTCCTTGGACCTCTAACAGGCAGTCTCATCCCCTATCTGGGGCACTTTTGGATAAATCTAATGGATCACTGCAGTTTGTGATGATTTTGGGAAGAATTTTGTTCTTGCAGTTGAGAGTTGCTGACATAATTTTTTCTGTCTTGTATCAGCAAGGTGTTTGCTATGCATTTGTGGAGTTTGAAAACTCAGATTCGGCTCAAAGTGCTATTGAGGTACTTCTGCTCGTAGACATTGTGGTCTAGTAATTATCTCTCTAGAGGAGTTTCTAAAAGCATTTGTGGCAGAGAGAAGAAGAGTTATGATATGGGAGGAACCTTAAAAGTGCAATTGCAAGTTCATTTATGTGTATACCATTATGGTTCCTTGGGCCTCTTAGGATCCCTGGGTGGAGTAGAGCTATCAGTGCTTGCAAGTTGGCATCGACTTGGAAAATGCAGTTCTTTGTGGCATGAATACTAGGTAGTGGTACATTGTTGTCTGATTGGCAGTGCTACCTGTCATGTAGGCCTCCCCTGTGTCAATTGGTGGTCGCCCAGCATATGTTGAGGGGAAGAGACCCACAGGATCAAGAGGTTTGAGAATCTCACTTTTTCATTGTTGGCTCTTGTAACCTTATAGCACATGCAAGAACTGTTACTTGTTATCCAGTCCTTCTACATACTGCACAACCTTGGAAGTTGGTAGGTTTTGATGCAGTTCTTGAAAATTGTAAGAGCATTTGTTATTTTATAAACTAGGAGATTTGTGCTAGTATTGTTGTATGCAGCAGACATCGCAGGGTACTGCATTGCTGACAAAGGTTGGGAGGGTGGGTTGGGTTTCACTTTCAGCTCCAAGGCAACGTACGCAGGAGAGCAGGAATGACCGTCCATACCGCAGTGATGGGATACGAGGCCGAGGCTCATTTTCAGGGCGTAGTCTAGGGCGTGGGTCAGGACAGGAGCGGGATCGTGACATGGCAAGTCGGGGACGTGCACAAGGAGCACCTCGTGGTGGGTATGCAGCCCCTACTAATATTGATGGAGCTTCAAACAGCAACAGCGGCAATGGTGGAGGTGATGGTGGTGGTGGAGCTTCCAACCGCCGTGCTGATGGACAAGGTGGGAGTGCAGCTGGAAGGCCTTCCAGGCATGGTGCTAATACTGGTTCTGGCCCCTATCATCGCAATGGCCCTACAGCAGTGACTCCTGCATAAGGCCAGACTGGGATTTTGAAAGTGGAGCTTTAATCTTGTGGAGCAAGAGGCATCAGTGTAGAGTAAGTGATGATAATGGAGAAGAGAGAAGTGGTTTCTTGGGCTTGGCTACCATGCAATGACTGCTGGAAGAATTTGCAGCAGCAGTTTTGTATTCTGCTTTAGTTCACCAGGTGAGATGAGTCAGTCGTACAGGGTATGCATGTGGGACTTAAGGACAGTGCCCTTGTTCGGGAAAGCAATGTAGGTTGATGCAACATTCTCTTCTGAATTGCAATTTTGTTTAGTAAAAGGTTACTCTTAGGTTTATCCTAGTTTTTGGGAAGAGCTGTATTTTGCCTGTCTTGATTGAAACAAGGGTGTGCTTGAAGACAGTTTTCCCCAATTTAGTTGTTCCTTAATATAGGTTGGTGTCAAGTCATATTTGATGTACAAACCTCTACTGTGATTTTGCATTTGTTTCATGGTTATTGCTCCCAGCATTTTGCTCTTTGAAGAGGCCTGTAAGGATCTAATTTGGAACTCTTTACTGCATTAAAGGTTTTGTCGATCCACAGTTAAGGTCAACTGTTGCAAGTATCTTATAATGCAGTTTTATATTGTGTTGTGTGTTTGGTTACTTCCTATCTTGTTGGCGGTCCTTTTCTCCATTCTACTTTTCAGCTTTTTTTCCCTGCCCTTTTTCTTTTGTTGTGTTTCTCCTCCTATAATCTTTACTTCTTGAGTCTTGTTTTTCACTGTTTGAGCATGGTAGCTTGGATTGGGATTGAGTCTTCTCCTTGCTTCCCAATTTGTACCAGAAATTCAGTACAGTTTTGTGTGTGTTACCTATACCAGAGGACACATGGATGTTGGATCTTAAACAAGAATGGTGTTTGGATAAGATGTGTATACCCACAAAACAGGCCACCATTTGGCTTATCCAAGTCTCAGAGGCTCACATATAAGTGAAATTGGATAAAACTTAGCCAGTGTTGAAAACACTGTTGTGGGGGCATTCAGAAAAGGGTGGGAACAGGTCTAAAGAATTCTGCCATGATTCGGGTACTTCAAACTTTGAGGTTCAGACATGGAATCAAAGATCATACAAAGATAGGAAGCTTCTATTCATTGATGAGTCAACACTTAACCCAAGGGAGGTCGAGGCATTGTATATTGTTCCTCTGCTTCTGAAGCTTAAAGAACAATTGTAGCTCTCCACATGAGTGCACTTGTCTAGAGATGCAGATGGGTGTGAGGAGCTTAGCAAGGAAGAATGGTCAGCATCAACTGTTGTTTCACTGAAATCTCCAGTAAATGTATAGGAGGTTTTTGTCTTCAGTTTAATTGGAAAGGGGTAAGAGGAGCTATAGCCAGGATTGTGAAAGACTGAGTGGTAAACTGAAGGAGGTAAGGGAGGAGATCCAGAGTGTTTGAGAGAATTCTTGTGGTGTGCAATCACTATGTACATAGCTATACTTAGTGACAACAGTTGTGTATGCTGTCTCTTGAAAGGTGTGGGAGGGTAGAGTTTGTTTTCATCTGGCCAGTGAGTACCCATCTGCCAGTATAAGAGGACTGCTAGATACACCTCTGTTGCACTTCTGAAGGAGTTATGGGAAATCAAACTGCGGGATCATGGCATCATCATCCAAGGTGGGGATTGCACTGCCAATCCCTTACCCTTGCCCTGATGTCCAAAGTTCTTGCTTGTGTATGACTTCCAAGCTCTTGTTTGAGTCAGTTTGGAATAGGACTAGCTTGGAGCTTTAGGGTGTAAAAGCACTTGAGGCCTGTGTCATTTTGTGTGAAACCGCATTTCCACACTAGTCAATGTGTTTACTTTAAACTTAAAAGACTATTATCCATTTGAAACCCTCTTGCTAAATTTTTTTTTTCATGATGCTTTTTTAAAATGAATTTTAAAAGACTTGTTATTAAAAAATTTATAGTTTTCTCAAGTTATCACATGTTTTAATTTTTGTGTTAATTATTTTTTTAATACATATGAATGTTAAAATATGTACAAATTATGTAAAATTTTGTGTTTCATCTAAAAACATGATCATAACTTCAAATCATATTAAAACATGTTAATTATTTTTAATTTTAATTTTTTATATTATAAGACACAACTTTGTTTTATATTGCATGCATGGTGCAAAGGACTTGTGAACTTTAAACAAACCTTGAATTTCATTTAATTTTTTTAAATTATTAATTATTTGTATTTCAAGTGCTTTTTAGAGTTTTTAAATAATTCTTTATTATTTTAAAAATTGAGCATTAAATTTTTTATAAATTATGAAAATAAAGAGGTCCTTTATGAAAGTAATACGGTTTAACAAAACACTGCTTAACTTTAAATGTCCTTTGTTGAAACAAAAACTCAAAATGGAACATTTAGTGATTCAATTTAAATTTAACATCCATATTGGTGATAAGCACAACTTGCCACGATTAGCCTGTCATTAAAGTGATGGCACATATATATATATATATATATATATATATATATAATATTGCAGGTTATTTGATATATTTGACATGGTTTTTGGGCCTGTAGAAATGTGGTTTTATATTCTATAGTAATTAAGCTTCTTTACAAGGAAGTGATGCAATGATCAAATCCACAAGAGACAACACTCTAACAGTTTTTGGTGCAACTAATCAATTCTCTTCCTATCTCTTAAATCCTTACTCAACTTCTTTTTGCAAAAAGGAACTAATGTTACTGATCCAAATTGCTATGGTGTTTCTGATTGTGAAGGACAACACCAACAACACATGGCATTTGGACCTTGTGTGAATGGGATACACAGATGCTCTGCCGGTGCCTATCCCAGCTGTCCAGGCAACCGCTGCTTCAATTGAGTCCAAAGCATTCCATCAAATGGTGCAGGAAAATAATGTGGTGGCAGTTACAAAGATGGATATTGGATGACATAACTGCGCATTCCTTTCTCGGTGTGCTCTTCAACATTGGACACATTTGTTGGATGCTACAATATTGTTCATTGTTTTGTCATTGTTGATCATGAGTTGTTTCTTGTGTTCAGAAAAGGGTCTGTCAGCTGGGGAAAACTGTAAAGGTGGTTTTCATTTTCTGTGGCCAAGGCAAAAGAAATTTATGCAAAGCCAGATTGCTTCTACTGGTTCGATTCAATTGCAACCTGCTCAGTCTGTACAAAATTTCCCTTTATTCCTCTCATGCAAGTTGTGTGCAGGGCCTTGAGTTGTAAGGTGAACTTCACTTTGCTTGCAGTTCCAATGCATTTTGAACTAGGAATATCAGAGCTATTTTTCTTCATTCAAATTGACTGGGGAGCAACTACATATATAGGTTTTCTTCTGAAATCACATTGTCAGTAATCCATATAGTGCCTTTCTTGATAGTGAAAGAAATGATCATGGTTGCTAACAGGCTGAGTATGGATGTACCTCCGAAATGAAACATTGCTGCAGAGTCAGCTAAACCAGCTCGCCATCCTGAAAATGGAGCCAAGGCAGTTCCACCTCTTGTAATGGGACAAGAGAAGTTGATGCAGCAGTTTGTCACAGGTAAACAGAGATGTTGCTCATGAAAGAGGTAATTGAAGTGCTGTTGTTTCACAAATGAGAATGTAGTGCAGAGGATAGTTAAAACTGTGCACAAATGTAATGTAGTTTGAACCACTAATTGAGTATTAACAACAATAGTGATGATCCAAACCAAAGTGGGCATAACTGAGAATTGCTACACTCCACTAGGTTTAAGGTTTAGGATGTGAGCAATAGATAGTACAAACATGTTTCTGTGGTCTGTTTATTTTGGGGTTTTTGGTCTGGGTCCAGTCCCAAGACATGTATTGACATGTAGATTGACATAGCACTTCTTTTGCCTCAGCTTGTCTTATTGATGGGTTGACTGACCATGATGAAACATATTTCTTCAGATGTCCATGTCAATCCTTGGTATCAATCGCTCTCCAAAAGATGCAAATCTGACCCATTCTAAGTCAAGCAGCAGCAGAGGAACATTTAGAAAAGTTCATGCACAGCTAGTTGATGATAAATGTAAGCAGCTTTGAGCCTGCAATAGGAGTTGAGCATTATACTTGCTCAGAATGCAATGACCTTTAAAAAAAAGAAAAACTGTTTCTCTTCAACAACAAAGTAAAATTTGGAGAGCAACCTATATGCTTTTATTCAAGTTTCAGTCACTTACATATAGCTTAAAGAGGACTGAAACTGGTAAAAGACCCAGTGTCCTCCAGAAAAGTAACAATCAATTGGTGTATGTATCTTGACCTGACCATTAAGACTACATGATCAATTCACAAATCTGTTCTCAAAGCAATGGTCCAATACAAAAGTATTCTATGTCTCTTGCAAGTCCAGCCTGCTGATGTCTCTAATTCAAATTGAATATTTGCAAAAACACCTGGAAAAGTGGAAGTCAAAAACTATTAACTTCAGAGGGGATGGAAAAATTCATGATGGATCAACAGCTGTGCATAACTGTGCTTCCAAGAACTCCAGCTGCTGCTCCAATGTGGTGAGCTTCTCATTCAAAACTGCCATTTTGCTCTTTGTTGCAGATTCTATTTACAGCAACAGATCCCATCATCAGCCATAGTCAGTCAACGTCAGGCTTCCAATCTGAAAAGCACCTGTAGATTCATACAAAAGCAGACATCTCTAACCAAAACTTTTACCACTCTCATCATTAATCCATGAAAGATATGTATTGTTTTGCTTCCATGTATTAATTTCCCTCTCTATCCATCCATAATGCTATGGCTGAAACTGGACATATCTGCTCACACTGTGGAATGTCTCTCAAGCCACGTTCTGGAACTTCAATCTGTTCTCATAGATATATTGTTAACATCATTAACCTCACAGACAAGAAGCACAACAACAGAAAACATGAAGAAAGCAAAAGAAGCAGCTCTATCATAATCAAGACAATATTCTGGAGTGGTACAAAGTGTCAACATCTCGATGGTTAGGGTACAATATCTGAGTACATTGAACGACCACAAAAACCATCAAACTCTGATGCAAGAGAAAGATAAAGAAAAGAGTGAATTGTCAATAAAGCTCTGCTTATTAGCAAAAACCTGAGGCCCTCAGCAGTCGGAAGAGGAAAATGATACACTGCTTGAATGACATGCCTTTCCTTTAGAAGATATTCCTTGCTTGGATGAACACAGGGAGGGGGAGGAAGGTTCTAACTTTCCTCTTGCAACATATTAAGCATGATAGATCTCTCTCTCATGCAAAACTCATCCCTTGTAATCAGAGCCATAATAAGGCCTGGATTGGAACATTTACATCAATTGCTATGTAACGGGGAACAGTTGCTTCTGGCCTTTTGGATGGCATCAAGTTTCCCTCTAGCATTGTATTGCTTCCATGTACTAGGGACTATTTTGATGTTAGTTGAGAGATTCTTAGACTGTCCTGAGGATCTGAAAAAGATGAGAAAAGGCAAACTAATTTGAGGAGAGCTTTGTACAATGAATTGAAGGATAAGGAAACCAGAAAAGTGCCAGAATTCAACAACAGGAAAACATATATGTCAAAAAACTTCGAAGGCTTACCAAACTGCAACAAAAACTCAAAGAGCCGGTGCACATTCAGAGATCGGGAGCCGGAGAATTGGCGGTTGTCCCAATCAGATTGCACAGCTATTCCAACTGCTATTGTGTTCGTCATTCCCGCTTTCGCCATGCCGAGCTTGGGAGGAAAGTGAACGAATAAGAACCAATGCGGCGGTTCTTCTGCGTCTCTTTGAAACTCCACTTCACCTATCCCTGGCCTCACTTTGCCTCTTCTTCCCGTGGAGAAAACTCTGCTGCCAAATATCGCCTGCTTACTCTGGTAGACAACGTGCTCAAAAACCTACAACGCTTCTCGAAGTGTCTCCTCAAGCAGTTGCCACGATCCAATTCTCTTCCCCTCACCCCCCACTTTCTTGGAAACAATGTCTCCAATGCCACAGGCTTCTGCGAATGCAACACACACACACAATCGCTAGCTGGTGGCTCGCTCGCTCAAACCACTGCTGCCAGTTGAAGGATCGCCGTTGCAACCAGAGCACGGTAACGAGGCTTGGTAGAAAGAGAAAAGCTTGCAGCTGCCGCTCAAAGGACGTACAGCGATGCAGTGCACAACTCCGAGGCCTGATACCAGATTCCTCACTCCAGTAATGCTGGCTGCTACAAAAGAAACACTCTCTGTGACGCTTGCCGTGGCTACACACACGTCCCCCTCCTTCCCCAAACAAAATCGAAAACTACCGGGAGACTTGTGATATCGAGCTGCTGTCAACTCTACAAACACGTAAGTTCGACACCTTCGTGAACCGAACTGATTGGGATGCGAGAATCCGAAGCTATATATAAGAATCACTACGACCACACACAAAATGATCAGGAGGTCGCGATCGGCACAATACAAGTCCTCCGGTCTTCGCTGCGGAGAAGTCGCGAGAGTCTACGTCTTCGTCGCCGTCTCTGCGTGTGTGCGTCCTTGTGGGTCCGCAAAGTGGAATACCTGCCGGACGAAGGCGAAGGAGGACGCAGCCGTCTTCGTCAACACTTCACGTCCCACTGTCAAGTGCGTTGAACGCGACAAGTGTAGGGTAAAGCCGCTGGATGCCGGGTGCATTCACAAAGGGGCCTAGAACGAGGCCATGCATTCGCAAAATAAGGGGCCGAAGATGAGGCCATAGCTGAGTTCAGCCTTCCATTTTGGGAGGGTCGCCCACTTGTGCACTGTGCACTTTATCCACAGTAAAGCACAAGGCAAAGTTATCATGGACCTTAAACATATGGATATCACCAGGTGGGAAGGGTTCATACACCTACTCCTTAAGAGTGGGAGGGAGCACAATGCAAAGTTTTCAAGAACCTAAACCTATAGAGATCCTGAGTGGGGTATGCCTACTCCTTAGGAGTGGGAGGGATCTTACACCTATACGTTGGCATAATTTTCATCCTGTTTTTGAGGAGGGATCTTCGTGGATATAAAGTACCCTCCAAATACACTGCAAATTTTCACCCAGTGCTTTACTGGGAGTTGGGAGTACTAAAATGTTGCTCATGTTTTCTTCTTGTCTTTCTTCAACTGTATTTGTGTCTTTACACAGATTGAATATTTTCATGAAGACAGAGGTCAACAAAACACCAATCAACTCTACAAAAGTTTTGAGCTTGAAATCTTGAACTTTCTTATGACAAGTCATGGTAAGAATGGTGAACTTTCTTATGCCATGTCATGTTAAGAACGGATGTTCACTACTCACGACCCTGTTAATTTTGGCTCACTTTACCATGCTTTCCGTGTTATTTTGTGTGTGACACACCAGTTACATATTGCAATTTTCTATGCATGAGAAGAAGCAATACAACATACTCTCATGTGAGATGAACATTCTGGATGTGATCATACCAGTCACATATTGTGATTTTCTAAGCACAAGGAGAAGCATTACACAAGATACTCTTGTTTAAAAAAGACCAGCATTTCTACACTCTCTGCAGGATACAAGTCTCTCCAGAACACATTGAGGCTCTTTGGAAAAAATGTAGCCACTACAACAAATCTGGTTAGTGATTTTGCTTGACTCAACATGTGATTTTTTTGTCAGCGGGGAGGAGTACAAATACTCATGACCATTTGATGCAAAAAAAAAAACTGTTCAACACACACAACTTCAGACCTCATGCCAAGACCTACTGATGATCACACATAAGAATAGGCCTACTTTGAGTCCAAAATAGAGAGATAGACATAGGCATTGATAGCTGTGTCCATTTGTTTGTGGTGGAAGCTCCCACATCCTCTGCCACCAGAATGAAAAGCCTTTTGTGATTGCCCACATCCACTATGCCTGCATCCACATATGTAGACCTATGTACCTCTGGCTATTTGGGTGTTGGTTAAGCCTAAATTTACATTTTTGTGGCTGAATCCAACCACACTAACTGGTGAGAGAGTATTGTAGCTTAATCAGCTGCTCAATCTTTCTTACTCCAACAACATCACCATGTTTGCAAAGCAAAGTTGCAAAAGGGTTGATGACAAACTCAAATGCAATACCAAATGAAAATATTCTGCATCCAGATCCCTCCACTTATCACCTGTTGGTTTCAAGCACTACAAGATCAAGTTGATATTAAGTGGGAGTCACACCTTGAACCAGTGCCATTGGTACCACCGCTGTTTTGCATCCTCCTGAACACACAACTATTTGGAGAAGAGTGAGGTTGAAATCTAAACATGAATATGGAACATGAAGAATCTGAGCCATATATGTCATACATGTCTGCACATGAATGGAACACATTTCACGAAGTGTGCAAAAAAATGACCAACAAAAAAAATGGTCCAGAGTTTTAGGAAGAAAGAAACCTACAGTGTCATCAAAGAAGAGAGGAAATACAATGCAAGGAGCTCCAGTGGCAAGGCCAAGCATCAAGTACTCCGTCTCCCAAAACCTCTGTACTTAAAAGGGGAACAAAACTACCACAATTTCCACAAACCACCTGCATCAATCTTGATGTCATGCATGGCCAAGGGAAGCCACTGTAACTTCTCATATGAGACACCAACTGACGACTTTTTCCTGAAGCGCTTCTTCTGACTAATGCTGGAGAAATCCTTATTCCTCTCGACCATCCTCAGCGCTCACAAAACCCTCAACCCTAAAGACAACACAATATGTGAAGAGACATTTGACACCAGAATCTACTGCAACCAGTCATATGAGATGCTAATTGAATCAACATTTCCTAGAGTAGCTTCTTCTCAAACCACCTAATGTTGGGAAAGGTCCTTATTCCTCTTGACGATCCTCAGCATTCCCAAAACCCTAAAAACAACAAGCCCTAAACCGAAAAAAACCTTCCATGGTACCGAATCTCCGAAGAGACTATTTTTACACCCGCATTCGCGAGGACATGGGCTTAGAAACTTGAGAGAAATGTGACGAGATCTGCACGTGTTAAATCGAAGATTGACATCCCAAGCTTGCCTCCACTCGTACTCTCAAATTCCTTTGGGCCAATTCGCAAGGGCCTTTTTTCTGTCGCCAGGTTGCGAAATTTCGCCAGAAAAAACACACTGCGCACAGCGATGGCGTCGCGAGTAGCAGCAACACAAGCAGTATTGCTGTGTTGCAGGAAGGGATTAAGAACACAGGCATGGCCTGTTGTGCATCCCATTGGTCCTCCCAAACCGCCTCCTGCAACGGAGCCGGGCATTCAGCGAGTACAAGAAGAGGCGTTCGACAAGGTGGTCGAAAGGGAGAAGGACTACCTCTTCGTGTCACGGATGCGGAAGCTGGCGATGCAGAAGCCAGAGAGGTACGTGGAGCTTTCCGATCTTTCACCGGAGGACAGGCTACTGTCGCCAGTTCTTGAAAACTATCCAGCCGTATTTGAGCTCGTGAGAGAGGGCTCGAGAAGATGCTGGACGGAGTGGTACAGACTAACACTTAGAGCAGAGCAACTGTCCAGTGAAGAGGAGAATGTTATGAAGCAGATGGAGGATCATTTTGTGACGGTTCTCAGAAAGGTTTTAATGCTGTCGATCGGGAGACGATTACCACTAGAGAAATTAGGATATCTGGCACCACATTTAGGACTACCGAATGATTTTGAGCGTCGTTTGGTATATCAGTACCCTCATTTTCTCCATGTGGTTACCCTGAAGGACTCAACGCCATTGCTCAAGCTAACTTCTTGGGACGCTCAACTGGCTCTCAGTCTGGAAGAAGTCAAGAAGCACCAGGTTCTTCAGTCTAAAGCATCAGGTGAGTATCCCTTCTCTCGCCCCACTGATTGAAGGTCAACAGCAGAAAGCGTTGCAATTCTGAACTGTCAGACAGATAAGGCGTTGTAATTAAGTGTCTGATGCTTAGCTGTAATGTTCCTCAACCACTGATCGTTGTTCTTCATGTGATCCCACAATCCTAGATGGTTTCATATGAATACTAGATGCTCCTTGAAAATCAAAGGTTTGAGCTCCATGTTCAAGGTTTAAGAACTTGCTTTCTGGATGTATGAAAGAAGATCAAGACTTCAGAATTGGACATGGTGGCATCACCTGGCAATGAGTGTTTCATATTCTGGATTCCTAGTCTGCAGGGTTTTGCAATTGATCTGCAGTTGGAGTTGGATGAACTGTTTATTGCTCGGTGTACCAACTTGTGCAGATTATACAGTTAGAATTCATGGTCCTTAATCAGCCACAACTGATTGTGTTTTGAAGTTAGTTCAGACATCCAGAGTCTACTTTTAAGGTTCAAGATTTTGGATATCAGGTTATAGATTTCTTGTTCTAAGAATTTGGTGAAGGATAGTCTTATTCAGCTTTTGAATGATCCTAGTTTTGTTCCTCTGAAATGTCTAGTGTTTGGGAATTTCATCCAGGACTATGTCAGTGATAATCCTGTTTCTTTTGCAGATGAGAAGATGGAGCTGATTACAACGATGGAAAAGTTTCTCCTACCAAAGGGGTACAACCTCTCAAAAAGACACCGGAAGATGCTTGCTAGGTTTAGAAATGCGCCATTTGTGTCCCCATATGAGGACCCCCGAGACTTTGACTGTCTTGAGATCAAGTTTGAAAAACATGCAGTTGCTGGACTTAAAGAACTTCTAAGTTTTACAGTAGAGAAAAGAATGACCCTTGACACTCTTGCACATTTTAGCCAAGAGTTCACATTTTCTTATAAACCAAGAAACTTGGTGTTAAGGCATCCACAGTATTTCTATCTGTCAGAAGCTGGAAATCAAGAGACCTTGTTCTTGCGGGAGGGTTATCATCATGGTAAACTTGTCGAGAAGAATCCACTTGTGCTGATGAAGGAAAAATTTGGTCCCCTATTAGAAACCAGAAGATCTGCAGGTCCAAAACCTTAATGTTAGACCCACCATTGTTGGGGCTTGTCCAAGGGACCTGCTGGAAGCTCAACTAGTGACTCCCAAAGCAGGTAAATCAACAGTCTTGACTTCTTTGGTTTTCGAGATTGTCTGATAGAAAATGAGACCAGAAGTATAGTTTAGCATTAGGTTGGGCCAGTCTGAATTGATACTGTGAATACAATATGTACAGAATGAAATTTCATTGGATTTTTTGGAGCTGGGGCAACATTTCTAGTGCTCATTGGGAAGAAGAGCTAAACCAAATGGGCTATGATGAGAATTGTGTTCAGCAAAATTTGTGCAGGACATAGAATCCACCAGCTGAGTCCGAAGTCCTCATGGAATGAACACTACATGAGCCTAGTCAGATTCAATGCAGAACTGAAAACTGCTGGAGTTCAGTAATTCTCTTGTTCAGAGCACTTGAAGTGGGTTCACAGGTTTATGTGTGATGGTTTTTAGAATGGAATTATAAGTAATGATGATTGGTTTGATCAATGGATGTGCTTGCATTTTTCAAGTGACAGTACCATTTCAATCAAATTTTGACCTGAGCTCAGATTTGAAGCCCTCTTAAGTATTTACAGAAGTCAAGTGCACTCTTCATGAACAGAGTCAAATCATCAGATTAATACATTCCCTCTGGTTTTCATTGTAAACTTTTAACCCCCCTAAATTCAGCTCGATCGGATGCTCTTTTTAATTAAAAGTGTGTGCCAAAAATGACAATTTTCTTATACCTGACAGGTTTTTAAAAGCTTTATCCTTGCATACAGCTTTCAATTGAATTTCACTACAAAACTGGAAGTGCAACCCTAAGATCTCCTTGCAGTTTATCCTTCCTCACTTCCACTTAATATGGCCCATTGTGGTGAACATTTTTGCATACTGTTTTCTAAACTTAAGGGAAAATCTACCCTGACATGAAAACTAAAAGGGCAATAAGAAGCCATTAATTGAATTTTCTCCAGGCTTCTTGAGGTACCAACCAAATCCAAGGAAATACCACTCACTTGATTTTGGCAATTAGCATAGTTTACAGTTCTTGTTCACTAGTGAATAATGTGTTTCTGCAAACTGCAGAACTAGAAAACAAGCAGAGAATACCAAACACTGAAAAAATCCTGCCTTTATCTCTACTAAAGAAATCCAGGTACTTTTTGGGGATATGCAGTACATTCAGCCTGACACCCTCACTGAATTTTCTCAAGGCCTTTGGAGACACCCACTTGCTGTACGAGCATTGAGAATGTGCAAACACTGCGATGTCTTGAAAATATGTAATTAAAAAAAAACACTAATAGCATGTTTGGAGATCAGGCACGACTCCTGAAAGATCTGCTTCCCTAGTGAGGTTGGCTCTCCAATTGAACTGGATTCAGTCTGCAAAAAAATTATTTTAGCTGCTTTAAACTTGTTCAGTCATTGGGTGACTGTGGCTTAAAAGATGGAAGATTGTAGCAAATGGAACTTAGCTTCTTTTTAGATGACAGATGACCACCAGATTGAACCAAACTCAACACAGATTCAATGTTTTAACCAAATGAAAATGGACTTTTAGTTTTGTTGTGCTTAGGATCTGTGTTAAAAGAAATTTACCACTCCCCAACAACAAATTTAGGGTAGCAACAAGTGCTGATTGCATTCAACACATGTGCTGATGCAAAATATACAACTTGGGTGTGTAACATTGTGTCCTTTTATTCAATCTTCCAATGAATTGTGCACCTAATGTGAGAAACTAAACCAAACAATCCTCCCCTTGAACTAATTCTACACAATGCTCTTGAATAGGTGACTTCCCCTATGCAATAAGCTTCACCTACACATTTTAGAAGTTGGCTATATAATTTGAGTTATGATGGTACATTAGATCTGGTTTACCAAGAAACTTTAAGTTCCATTATGGGTCTCATATTTTTGGATGATAGTTCTAGAGATGATTTCAACTAGTATTTAATCAAAACCTATCTTTCCATATTTGTCTTTTCATATCATTGCCTTTCAATAGTTAAATTCAAAAGGTTATATCATATTAAGCAAGGGGTGTGTCACACTGTGGCCTTGCAATTTACATGAAAAAGTATCTTAAGGCAAAAGAAGAATTATGAAAACTCAAATATTTCACCATGCAAAAATATAATCTTCAAAAATATAAATTATCGGCCTTGCAAGGATATCACTAGTAGTGCAGAGCAGCATGAAGCCCAAGTTAAGTAATAAACAAAATTGCACATTGAAAATCTTGAGTTATACAATAAGAACCAGCAACGTGTACCACATCCCTATGTTGGCAGATGCAACTTAAATTTTCATCCATTCATGAAAACTTAGTGGGAGGCACACCTTGACATCAAATTTTCATTGTTCTTCTTCAATGCAAAAGGCACTGACCACGTTACCATGATTTACAAAACCAAGTACTACATGTCCAGTGCCTTCTGGTAGAAACACACAACTGTCATCTACGGATACATCGCTGAATTGAGTTGGTACTCCTACAGAACTCTGCCTGTTTTCACATCCAGTGCATAAATGGAGCCGTTGAACGAACCGTATGAAGTGGTAAAGAAGACCCCATTTGTAACGCTCACCGCCCTAGTCGAGAAATTGCCAATTGCGCCAGGGGTGGCTGTTGTCCACAAAGTCGTGCCATTGCTCTGGGAACTAGCGTGAAGTCCTGGGCCTCATTGTTGATGATGTTTTTGTAAACTCCATGGCTGTCTGTCCCAGAGCCCCATGATGCACCCCAAAATATCCTCCTGGTCCTGTAACCTGCAGAGCAATCATGATGATAAGATGTAAATGATCCGTGTCATGAAGGTTGTTGAGGTATTTCTCAGTACGTGAGAGGACCTTCAACAAATCATAGACCTTCCAAAAGAAAAAAATTGCAAGCAAGGAAGAATAGTTGCTTGCTCAACATGTGGAATTTTATGAGAAAGAATGCAAGAGTACCACTTCCTTGACATGGCCTACATTTGTTAGATTATTGTTGATTTTCTTGGCCCTGTTGTGTCTATTTATATTTTGAATTAGTCTAGGGGTCATTGGTTCTATCATATCCATGAATTTAAAATTTAGAGATAAAATTGATTTTATAACCTTTGACAACTTAATCATGAAAGATGGAAATGTTGTTTATGAATTATATGTTTGACCTCCAACTTGAAAAATGAAATTGTTCAAGTTTTGGTTTCTTTTCTTTCTTTTTAAAAAAAATATGAGAAAAAAAATCCCATAATATGTTTTCTTTAATGTTGGACCCTAGATGTAAAATTTTTTTTTTGGTGTCTTCATGAGCAAGGTAAGTTAATTGTTGAAGAATATGATAGAAATTTTTTATTTCCTATGTTTTTAAAGTGTCATTATCATTTGCATGTTTTCGCTGAATTTGAAAAGGGTGTTGCTGATAAAAGGGTTGAAAAGGACAACAACTTGGATATCTTTGAGATCATAGCTAGCACAAGTGAGCCTACAACAAAATCGATCAATAGAGAGCTTTTGATTTTTAAGCATTATCAAGTGGATGTTAAAAACATTAAGTGTCCATTGTAATGGTGGAAAAAATATGAAAGCATGTTTCTTACAATTGACTTTTATGCTAGACAAATTTTAAGAATAGTTGAACCCAAATTGAAACAAAGAATCTTTTTTTAATTGAAATCCTTACTAGTTTTAATAAATGTCATTTACAATTTGAAAATTTGGACAAATTCATCTTTGTCAACAAAATTGGTCCAATGATGCTAGGATAGGTTGGAATCCCCTTCTAGCTTGGTAGATTTTATTAGGACTAATGTTAATTTAAAAGAGGAGTTATAGGAGTTTGAAGGAGCTTTTGAAAGGGATGAAATTATGGAGTTATAAATTTTGAATTAAATTTGTTTAGAAGTTTCCATCTAGTTTCAGTAATTTTAAGTTAAAATTTTATTTTAATTAATAAAGCGAACTGATTACTAATTAATTAACTAAATTGAATTTTAATTTCTGAAAAATGTAATAACCAGGTTGTGAAAACTGGAAATTTGAAAATTGACTATTATTGTATATGCAAGAACTGCCTTATTTGAGAACCATGTGAATCTGGAAAAATTAAAACTCCTGAAACCTTGGTTAGTTCTCACCAGCTTGAAAATATATATATATTAGAGAACCAATCAGGTTCTCATAACACTTTGATGTAAAAACCAAAACCAGCCAGTTTTCACAAAAATGTGAGAATCGCCCAACACTGATTCCAAATGTCCTTTGTAAAGATTATGTGAGAATTTTATTGAAGTTGAAACACCTTTGACAAAGCTTCTAACACATCTTCAATTATTGGTGTGCATCGTTTTATATTATCAAAAGCAAATCTAGCTTATTTATTATGATTGATGATGATGCGCTCAAAAATAATGTAGCAATTGGTTAACCATGAAATGACAAACCAACAACAATCCAACAGAGGAACATGTTCCAGTCCTTGTAGTTGGTTAAATTGATCAAAACTATAGTTGAATGAAATTATCAAAGTATTGTGCTCTGAAATTTAGACAGTGGTAGATTGATCAATTTTGCATAGTTGAACTAAGTGCTTAACTTTGGGTACTGGATCTGAGGGCTTGTTTTGCTTGCTGTAACTTTTGAATGGCAGTAAAATTATTGATTTTTTGTCTGATGTTATTTTTTATTCTCATTGATGTAAGCCAATGATGTACTTGATTTCGATCTTTCCCTTTGTCCACTATGATCACCATACGGACAATTAGTGGCCAGTGGCCAGCCATTGATGTCAGAGACATTGTTAACGTTTCTAAATTTGATTATTGAAAAGTTATTCAAATAAGTTGGCAACTGAAGGTTAATATAGATTGAAATAAAAGTTGGAGGGGTATCCATGTTGACCCAGTGCTTATCATGCACACACCACTGCATTAGAATAATTATACATTTTTGGACCGCCAACTTTGCAATCTAAGATCCTTCATTGTTAACTCAAACACCCTAGTAGGCTGAAATTATAAAATAGCCATGGGATACATGATGTCCTATGATCATAACATTAAAGTTACTTGCACAATTCACCTCCAAAGCAAAATTGAACCTACAGTGTGTGGAAGAGGTTCTTTACTACACCACTCTACAACATCAAACACAATTATCATTAGTTTATTAGTCAAAGTTTTTTTTTAAAAATAATTATAATTCTTTCAAATGGGTAACAATCATAATTATTTAACATGGCAAGCCAGAACAAGTTTAAAGTTTTGGGATTTCATGTTGGTATCCTTAAATTTGTATCCCCTTGTGGAATAGAATGTAGTGTTCAAGGGATGTGGGGGGAAAAAAATTGTACGGAAAAATAAATTTCATTAGAATCTTTATACCTGATTTATACAACTGCATACATGATACAGAGCATGGACACTAGTTTTTAAATTGCTATAATGCCTGAGATAGATGGAGAGACAAATTAGTCTGCACACACATATTGATGTTGAACTAAGACATGACACATTGGACCCACCAAGATGTTGTTTCTTCTGCTGGCATGGCACTGGTGAAGCTGCACACATGCAGCATACATCACCAGCTGCCCAACCTGTGCTCAACATCTCGTGTAATGGGCCTAACAACTGTCCAACCAATGCACTGCAAGGGTAGTGTTTGCTGGGCCCATTGTTGCCTTTTAAAAAAGAAGTTATTAGTATTTTAAAAGTTGTAATACTTAAAAGTTTTAAAATCTTTTTTCATTTTCTTCTTTGTTTTGTTTTTCATCCTTCTTCCTTTCTTCTTGTCATTTTTTTCCTTCTCTTACTCTTTTTCCAAGGGAGGATGTGGTCATCCTCTTTTTGTCTTATGAACTTAATCATTCCCAAGTTTTTTGGTATTTATTTGCGTGCTTTGTTGACTGCCTTTGTAAGTGCATTTGATGTTTTGCCTCATATTATGGCAAACTCAAACATTGTTTTGATTGATGGGACTTAGCTCATTTTTCAGATGTTTTCAAAACATTGTGTGCTTATACCAACAAAGTCATAACCACTCTTGGGCAGATATCCAGAAAGTCAAGATATTTGCCCTGGATATCTGGTCAAATATCAAAACTGATATTTGATGGATATCACTATGGGTGATATCCAAGTCGATATCTGAGGTGTCTGATATCATTCATCATGATATTTGACATCTTGATATTTGCAAACTATGTTGAATATAAAGATGTTGATATCCGGCTTGTATATCAAATCCATGGCCAGATATTAGGGTTAATAGTTACTAAGTAGGTTAGGTTATTAATTAGGTTAGGTTTGTAACACTAGTTTTTTTTTCATTTTCTTTTTTGAAAATTAATTTATGATTTTTCGAATTTCTTTTAGAAGAAATATATATTTATGACAAAATATTCTCGTTTTTAAAATGATGTTCCCTTTTGGAGATTTTTTGCCCAAAAAAAATGTCTAGCACCCAACATAATTGGCAAGCGAATTTTTATAATTTGATATCTGGATCTCCTAATATCTGACTAATAAATAAATGATGAATATCTGAAAACACCGATATCTAGGTCAGATTCAAAATGTGAAAATCTGATATCCGGCCAAGATATTTGAATTTTTTTTAAAAATAAAAATGTAATATATTTATCCAACAACAAAAAAAAAGTGGATATTTTTATCCAAGAGATATCCCAAAAAAATGATATCTGCCCAACACTGGTCATAACATCATATGTTTGTACCAAGTCCAATAGTTTTAGATAAATAGTTTTAGTCTATTCAACCACCCACTAGTTTGAATTAGTTCCAATATTCCACAAATTACATTTTTTTTTCACAATAATACAATACTAACTACCTTTTATCTATTTTCTTTAAAACATTTCTTAATATATGTAATATTGTGTCTTCATGAACTAGAAGCATACCTTCAATGGCATCTCTTAACTTGTTATTTAAGAGCTGGTCATACAAGCTTTAGTTAATAAGCAAGTATTAATCACGTGGAACTTAATTTGGTTGATGTCAACTTGGCACACACATTACCTCAAAATAAAAAACAAAATTTGTAAATCTCAAATCTTAATTTATGAAAACCCATTTTCAATTATGTTTTAAACAATATTTCATAAATTCATTTTTCATGTGAATTCTTGAGACTCAAGGTCCTATTTGGGGAAAAGGAAAAAAGGAAAGAAAAAAAGAAGAAAGGAAAAGGGGGGAGGGTTAAAAAAATTTCTTTACAAATTTATATATTTTAAATGAAATTGTTCACGATTGATGTTGTTGACAATGTTGGACATTATTACTTCACAAAACACCAACAAATTGGGACCCTCTAATAAGCTTTTCTTCGGGAAAAAAAAATCATTTATCATTCAACGTATTCAAAATTTTAAAAATGTTTATGCATTTTTCATTAAAATTTATGCAAATTTTGATCAATTTCCCATTAAAAATAATTAAATCAAACAAGTTTAGTCTTGACTGCAAGGCCCCAAAGCAAATTAATGTAATAGTTTAATATCTAATTAAGTTTTCAACCTCAATTCGTCCCCTTATGAACAGTTTTCATCTCAGAGATAACTCTAACAAGTCTTCACATTCTTGAACAATTTCAAGCCTTTGGTTTCCAAGGTCTTGGCAAGTTTGGTGAATTCCAAGAACTTCTTGAACTTTTCAAAGACTTCTCCCCTCATACTTAGTTTGGCAATTCAAGAGGATTACAGTTATATAACTTGCATTTACACCATTTACACATGTTTCAAGCAGGGTTTTTGTTTCCAATTTGGTGAGGTAGATGGGCTTCCCATCTAACACAAGAGGACATTGCCGAATCGAGATAAACGACAGAGAGAAAAGTAGAAAATTATTGGATTAGCAAGTGAGTTGCAAGTATCTATAGTCTATAATGATGATTTGAACCCTTTTTTTGCTCGAAATGTGTGGAATCGGGGAGAATTTTCCCCCCAGAAAAAGCTTTGTAGAGGTCGCAGCATGGCATGCAATGGCGGTTAATTTTTGTTGTAAATTGTGACCTCATTAGCATTAACTCAGAAGAAATTCCCCTCATGCACAACAAATACCTAGGCAATAAGCAAAATAGCAAGTGCGAAATCTTGAGTTACACAGCAAGAAACAGCAACTAGTACAACATCCCCACTTCAATTTGTATCCATTCATGAAAGCTTGGTGGGGGCGCACCGTGACTCATTCTCCTTCAATGCAAAAGGCACTGACTGATCCACCATGATTTACAAAACCGATGAATCCATCTTCAATGCCTTGACCAAGAAACACACAATCGCCGTCTACGGAAACGCCCCCGTAAATCGCCGTGTTGAAATTGTACTCCCACAGGACCCCGCCTGTTTTGGCGTCAAGTGCGTAAAGGGAGCCGTTGAGCGGGCCTAGCGAAGTGGTGAACAGGACCCCATTTGCAACGCTCACTGGCCCTGTTGGGAAATTGCTAATTGCCCCAGGGGTGGCTGTGGTCCATAAAGTCGTGCCGTTGCTCGCGTCGATCCCGACCCAACCTCCCATTTGCGTCACATTCTTGGAAGGAACTAGCGAGAAGTTCTCGACTCTATTGTTGATGATGCTTATGTAGACTCGATGGCTGTCTGTCGCAGAGCCATATGATACTCCCCCAATATCTCCTCCTGGTCCTGCAACCTGCAGCAACGAAGAAGATATGGTGTTGATAATTCGTGCGCCCCACGAGGATGTTGAGATCTTTATCCATATGTGAGAATCTTCAACAAATCAATCTTGCAAAACAGAAATATTGCAACAAAATTTACAGAAATCTTTGATCAGCCCAAAGAAGAGGTTTCATTTCACAAACTCTGTAATAATCACTGGCCATGATACACTGCCATAGTTAACTATGAGACTTGTTCTCCCTTAGCTCGCCTTCAAAATGTGAGTGGAATTGTTGCATCTCTGAACAAGAGGGTATCGATCTAAAGTTTCTTGTTGTACAAATGTGTGCAAAGTTTTTTGGAATGAGAATGGATTTATGTGTTGATTCTGGAGTGGTGTACGATATTATAGCTAGGTGACGTATAAATTTGACAGAGAAATGCGAGTGGGAGGGTTCTCGAGCAGAAGTCTTACATTTGCCCACACGAGCCGGCCGTCATCTCTATCAAGAGCCCACACAATCCCACTTTTCTGACCTGCAACCACAATATCTTGCCACTCTTCAGGAGCTGCATCCTTTGAATGCTTGGTAATTTTAGGTATGGTGAGCATCATGGGTGCCTCCCCAAAGTCATAATCCGGTCCTGGAATTTTTGGACAGTTCGGACTCTTGGCAACACTGGGATTTGTAGGGCAAACGGTGACATAGGTATCGTATCCCCCAAGATGGTGACTCCATTTTATGTCTCCCGTGTCAAGATCCAGAGCCAGAATCGACTCCGAATGATCCCCGGGAAGGATGCACGGATCAGGATTGTCCGGAACTGTTTTGTTATCCTGCTTTTCCTGGCATTCTTGTACCGATGGGGGAACTTGGTAGTTGTTTCCAGTCGCGATAAACACGAGATTTCGTTTTGCATCGATGGAGGGACTGCTTCCCCAGAGTGCTGCCCCGGCATACAATCCTTGCTTGCCACCGTTATTAGGGAGCATTTTTGTTCGCCATACGATCTTGCCGGTTTCGATGTCGATCTTCACAAAACTTCCTTGAAACGTACAGCACAACTCTACCGGAAGTTCTTCCTGTGCCGATGACACGCCTACGTAGTAGTAACTGCATCATAGAGAACGGATCCAAATCAGGATCAGTGGACATGTATCCCGTACTCTACGAAACGATCGATGCTTACAGCATTGTTGGCTTCTGTGTGTGGAAGTTCTGCAATTTCATGGTGCAAAAATTACAGCCTCATTCAGGCGCGACTAATTTTGATTATGAGAATAAGGCCCGGGCGAAATTTTGAAGGACAAGGTGGACACAGTCTAGATGAAGAAACAAAATGAGAATTCTCAAAACCAATCACCCAGCTTGCGACCTGTTTTTGAATTGATATCAGAGTCAACAGCTCGACTTCCCTACCTTCCGTAAACGGTTCCAGACATGGTGATGATTGCTCCGGGGGTTGTATCGAGGGTCTCCGGGGTCTCCGCCCAGATGAGATCGCCATTGCGCCTGTCAAGAGCGAACAGGACCGCCTGTGTCTGAAGCCCAACAAACAGATACTTTCCTGACACAACTGGGGTGTGCTTTGAAAATTTGACATCCAAAAAAATGGTACCAGTGAGGTTTGACAAGTTCGTCTTCCACGCAAGTGTCCCATTCTCGCGATGCACTGCGTACAAAAACCCAGCCCAATCTGGAAAGTAGACGAAACCGTCTGATATGGACGGGGTAGCGGTAACATCGCTGAAATTTGTATGTCCGGTGATGAATCTCCATTTCAATTTCAATTTTGGAGCAGTTTTTTCGTTGATCATGCAGTTTTGACTATGAACCTCTCGTCGATTTTCAATTCCTCCTCCACTATTTGGCCACTGCAAGTGCGAAAGAATGCATGATACAGTGCAGTACGTCACCGAGAGATCAACAAACGCATATGTATTCACAGCAGATTCATATCTGTCGAGTGATTCATGAAGGTTTGGAATAAGAGCATATGAATGCAATTGCGTGAGTACTTCTTCACAATACGTGCGCACTCTTAAGACCCAAATTCAGTTTAGAGCAGCAGGCGGTTGAGGAAGCTCTGCTGACGATCAACAGCTATCAGTACATTAATTTCTTTTCCAAGTGATGATGCTTGGAGGCTTGGAATTATCACTCCTGAACCATGTAACATTTGGAAACCCTTTCAATTCAGAAGTTATTGGATCAAAGAAAGGTGTACCTCCGCTTCTGCAAAGCTGTCCAGACCCGACACTGTAGCGTAGTGTAAAGTCAATAACGTCCAAACGATGGCACATGTACGCACTGTTCGAGACTCCATCACGAATCAATTCAATCGTTTCAAGCTGCTATACAAATCCAAGAAAAGCGCAGATCAGGAAAAAAAATATCCCCCTTTTGCTGCAGGAGACTTACCAAGCAAATCATCTTGACTCCTCTATTCTAGTATCATCTTCAACCAGCAATGACTACTGTAAGAATCTCGACACCTCCAAGAAAAACCTTAAAAACAGACACAGCACCCACACATCTACTGCGACTCACATTTGAAGGAGCCGTACGTTGATTGGGTTACGAATTGTTGCTTCACTTTCCCATATGAGCTCCATCAAAGAAGAACAATTTAATATTGTTCGGCTCCTGAGGTCTCCGAGAGGGGCTGCAGTGCTGATGTCGGAATCTTAGCGTTGATCTAGGAGCACAATGATCCAGGATCTGAAGAGCAGCGATATACTAAGATCTAATTTTAAGGAGAGCATATCTACTAGGGTAGAAGCAGCTTGTTATGAACTACTACTATATTTGCTCTTTTCCTTTCTATGGTACTTTCGCAGACTGTGCATGTCTTGAATTAGAGCATGTACACAAGTACGTGTGGATGAGTCCTTGTGTGCGTACTACAAATGTCTTTTATCATGTCTTCCTCCAGTTTTATCTAGCGCTGCTTCTGATCTGGTGATCTTGTGTATAGCTGTTTTACGTTTAGACTCACAGCTTACTGCAGCAAGGGGATAACTCCAGAGCTAGTGGGCGGCTGTAGAGCTCTCCCGTCAACAGAGAGAGCCTGCAGGATGGACTAAGCTTCGGGATTAAGAAAGCAAATATAGGAACAAAAGACGTTTCACGCTCTGTGATCTGTGGTCAATATACAATGTACCGCAACAGCAGGTGCAAGTTATATACTCTCGAAAGAGAAACACACCCATTCTTTTGCTGGCACATGAGGTGGATGCGGTTTAGGGTTTCAAGAGTGGCCGGGTCCAGCTGGAGATGTAAACCCATCGAAGCTCAGCTGATACAAATGCTCAAGACAGCAGCTGTGGTCCGTGGTTCCTAAAATTCCATAATCCACAGCTTAAATGTATTTGCTTGGAAACAAGCAGGAAATACACCTACGCTGACTTGAGGGTACGGATTCTAGCAACTGCAAGACTGCGGAACTTTCTTGTGGAGGTACAAGGCTTCCTAGAAATCCTGAGAACAAACGCCGTAGTGAGGACGGACGACTACCATTTGTGCAAATAGAGAGAGAGAGAGATTTGGCAGACAGGGTCTGATGCGCCAGTTTCCCGATACTCGCCACTACACTCCGACTCAGAAGGAGACGCAATCAACGCTGACGTCGCATGATTTGCGCCACTTGCTGTGGCATCATCAACCTCATCCAAACGTTGACTAGATGACGACATTGGCAAGCTGGTAGTGTTTTTTCAAGGATTAGGCCAAGGTGGCTCCTAAGAGTTTAAGAGCGGAGAAAAAACGATGATCCTTTATTTTCAAACTGGAAATAAAATGAGGACACATGTCAAAACTTACTCAAAAGTCCAATCACTCCTTAGGTCTGACTATACTTAAATACTCCAGCAAAAAACAAAAAGGACGGCGGGGGGTATATAACGAGGCAAGAGGGGATTCGGGAAGTCACTGCAATGACAAGTGACCATCACTTTGTGACTCCTCCCTAAAATCACAAGTTGAAATTTAAACGACTTTTTATTACAAAATCTTGAGATTTCCTTCAACGAAAAAGCAGCGACTAAATTGAAAGTGCTATTAAAAAAACAAAGGCTGCAAGACAATAGTCATCTGCAGACAGATTGCAGGATTCAAGCCAGCAGCAAGCACGCTCAAAATATTTGAAGAAGATTCTACCATGGTTCATGCCCCTGGCCAAAAACAGATAGGCCAAAAACATTCTTGGAGGCAATGAGGTGATCAGGTTTTTTTCTTTTGGGGTAGGGTGGGGTGGGGTGGGGTGGGGTGGTGGATTTCTTTTGTGTTCTCATCAAGGTTCCCAATGGGTTTCTAACTTTTTCCTGACAGCTCCTCACTTTATCTCATTTGTTTCGTCGTAAGTTCTACTGGTGTAAGCTATTTAAACAACCTAAAGGAGGAGATTACAACACATTTATTTAGGGATTGTCCAAAGCTTGATTTTTTTGGTGATGAGCCAATCAAAGACGCCCGTCACAAATTTAAAAAATTTGGACTTTTTCAAACTCAATCATGTGTGGAACAAGTTAGATCAAATTTTGTTGGTTTTTGAAATTGAAAGTTTTTATTGTCACTTTTTGACATCATCAGTCCCTAGCAGATGTGCACGTATGGCTGTTGCTTTTTGCAGATGACCTCGCTCTGACGCCGGAATTAGAGGTGAGACTACAACAACAGTTAGATGCACTTCAACAGTTTTGTGCTAAACGTGAATTTACAGTGAACGTGAAAAAAACAAAAGTCATGGTGTTCAATTCTACTAATCCATGCTAAGAGTTTGTGTTTGAAGGTGACATTATTGAGCGTGTGCAAACCTTCAAATACTTGGGGATCCTGCTCGAGACCACCTCGAACTTGGATAGTGTAGTGTAACATCTAACAGTTGCTAGTAGGCGCTCGTTATTCGCACTGAATCACCGTTGTGTGGAGCTATGTATTATGGATGTTAAGCTACGTTGTGGCCTCTTCAAAATGTTGGTGCGTTCCATAGCAAGCTATGCCTGTGAGGTTTGGGTGGACTCCAAAAAAATAAAGGCTTTTGAAATAATGTACTGAGGGTTCTTCAAGTCCCTGCTCAGGGTGCGAAAAACCACTAACACGTCCATTGTGCTAGCAAAATTTGGCAAATTCCCCTTTGAACACTTTGCATGGGGACAAGCGTTGCTGTACTATAACTGTGTGAGCACGGTCACCAAAGACCGCATCTTGGGAAAGGCATGGGAAGCCCAACTTGCTATGTTTACTATGGGAAAGAAATGTTGGGCCAGATCCGTGAAAAATTAGCTACTCCAAAATCAACCCCAGGAGGTCGCAGGTTTTTTACCTCCGGTTCAACCACCGCTGGAAACGACGCCTCGACTTACAATGACCCATGCGCTCCAATTAAGGACTACTCAATCGCCACTAGGAACGGTTCCTGAGATAACACACATACATCCGACTCGTCTAGCAAGGGTAAGAGGTTGGGCGGAAAACCAAGTACCTTAGTGCAATGCGCACAACGTACGGGTGGGAGCTCAAGAGGCTAGGGCCCCACCCCCTTCAAGTTTCCCCCACACAATGTTGAATGTAAAAAGGGTGAAGGATAATATGCAGTTGGCTTTCATTGAAAAGCTCTTTACCAATCATGAGATCGAGACTAACGTACAAACAAGATATTTGTGCTTTCAAGGGTATGTCGTACGAGAGCAAAAACTACTTGTGTGACATCAGTTGTGTTCAGCTGTAGAAAGCTCTGGCCCAGTTTTGGTGTGGCAACATGTGGCTTGAGGTAGTGCTAGGTGCATGCAAGGACGTGCCATATGCTAAAAGGCTTTGTCGAGGCTGTGACTTGGAGAAGGTAAAAGATGAAAAACATTTATTCTTTACCTATCCAAATACACAAAAAGTTAAGGAACGTTTTTGTTCAGCCTTGCCCCTCACCCACACAAGCACTCTTGCTGAGCTCATGCAGATTACGAACACGATCGCCTTGGCCAAGTTTGTGGCATGCTGCAAGTACCAAAGGACAATTTGTCCTCCATGATCTACCTTTCGTCTAATGGACTCTCTTGTCCTAAACAAATGTAAAATTGTAAGTAAATAGAGTCTCCGCTATTATTTGTTTTTTGCCAAAATTTGTCAAAAGGTCACACTCCCATAAAAGAATATTGTGTCACAATTTTTTTTCTTTTTAACAACTTTTTTTATTTTGGGAGAATGTAAATACATTCCTTTGTGCTAATCTTGTGACATTTCTCTACAAAAATGTCATCATTTAATGAGAAATATGTTTTGGGATGTTCCTCACTTTGGCTACATTGCAAATTGGAGAAATATAAATTGATCTTGATGAGTCTCAATTGAGAATGAACAAGCCTGTTTGGTGCCATTGTTCATTTTATCATTACTAAAACTCTTGGGTCCACTATGTGACAACTAGCAAATAAATGATAAATTTAGATCTAGGGTTTTGAACATTGCACAATTACCAAGTTTGCATGTAATGGCAAATTGACACTTGTGAGTGTAACAACATGGATGATTTATTGAAATCGACATTGATTTTAAAACTATGTAGAGGTTTTACAATTTTATTTTATTTATTTAGAGTGTCAGATTTTTTATTTTGATTTTCATTATGGGTTTTAGCTTTATGATGACAACTTATTTGTGTTTTTCAATATCATAAAATGACCAAACTTAGTAGTCCTTAACTTTGTAGTTCATATATTTCTTTAAAAAGATTTTTTTTAGAGTCTTTTCTTGTAAATATTAATTCACAATTTTGTTTAGTAGATTATATAGGTACATATGGCCTTCATGCATTATATAAATCCAAAAGATCAAGAATGCAATTGTTTTTACTAATTTTTTCATGTCCTTAAAATAGCTTTTGGTTACATTACATTCTAAAATTATATGTTTCAAGATGAAAATGAAATTATTTCCTAGTCAAATATTTGATTTTTTTTTATTCCATATATTTCATTTGAATGTATTCTTTCATAAACATGGGAACTTTGATACAAATGGGGAAAATTTTGAACCCTTATGATACTTGAAAATTACATTGTTTAAGATTTCAGAAATAGCTTTCACACTCCCATGCCTCAGCTGTTTGTGGTGACCAACAGCCTCTCGCCAGTTACCTTGTCCATTGCAACTGGTTATGAGTCCAATTCTCTATTACTTCAGTGGTTTAATTCTGTCAAAATTGTGTGTGTATTGTTACAGCTGAACCAAACCCTTACATCTCTCTCGTGCTGAGGCTACTTTGGGTAACCAATAGTCTCGACATTACGTAGTCCGTAGCAACTAATTATGAATGCAATTCTCTATTTTTTTCCAATGCCCAACTGGTTTTGGTGGTTCAATTCCATCAAAACCGTGTGCATCAGTAAAGTGATCCCAAGCTGTGTATCCCTTTTGAGCCTGGTCCATATTTTTCCTTTGTCTGCTTGCTGGAAGTTTCAATACTATGCATAACCTTAATGTATAAGGTAAAGCCTGAGGTCATGAACCTTACTAGAATAAATGCTTGCACTCAACTCCATGTTGCTGAGGCTTGATTCTAGTAAATCCAACATCCAAGGTCCTTATTGAGCACAAAGACGTCCTTTTTTTTTTTTAAAAATCATGTGATAGCTGATGGGTAGGGTAGGTAGGTCGCTGAGCAAACATTTAAGAACTCAAACAAGGTTGAATCATCACACATTGTTCCCCTGATTCTGAAGCTCAAAGAACATTTTTAGGTGTCTACCTACCACTGTCAACACTGAAAAATTTTCTCAATTTGGTGAAGGAATGGGCAAGATATGGGGTGTTTGGTGTAAAAGGGTTTCAATGTTCAGGGATGGGTGCATAAAAACAAATTACAATTCAAGCTTAAGATCTTTGATCACAGCCCAGCACTAGGGGTGCTGGGACCAGAGAACATTACGAGTCTCCTTGTGGAACATCCATGGGGGGACAAACATGAAGTTAATTACCAGTTCACATATACAGAGACTGTTTGATGACTCAGATGTTGTTGCACTGATTGAAACACACTTGTTCCCTGATGAAACACCACTGCATATGCCTGGTTTTCAATGTTTACAAAATCCACGCCCTGTATTTGACATGAGCTTAGTCAGAGTAGCAGTGAAGCATAATGGTGGTGTTGTAGTATTTGTGAATGACTCATGGTTAGACTGTGTATCCCTATGGAAACAGAGCACAGATGGCACCAGGTTGTGGCTGCAGTTCCAGCGCTCAGGGGCTGCACAGTTGTTTTTGGCTGTAGTGTATGCTCCACCCAAAGGGTCCCCATATGCTAATGAAAGCTTGTTTGATAACATTGCTGCAGAGGTCGGCATGATTCAGGATCTTGGGGGCAATATTTTACTGGCTGGTGATTTCAATGTAAGGACCAGTGCAGCTAATGACTATGTTGATAGTCATTACTTTGCCGACCACATGCCTGACATGTTCCCATTGAGGAATGACTTCCCAGAGGTTTTGCCTGAGCGACATAACTCGAACAACGGGGGATTGAAAGGCTAGCACAATGAGTTCTTAGACCTTTGCCGCTCCTTGGGATTGTTCATTCTCAATGGCAGGATCGTAAACAATAAATCAAGGGAGTGCACTTGCTTTACCAATGGTGGCTCCAGCCTTGTGGATTATATGGTCGCATCACCTGCTCTGTTTGATTGTGCCACATCACTTATTGTACATAAATGCCCTCTATTTTGTGGAAAAGGGTGTGATTTCGACCACAGGCCATTTTCACTCAACTTGCAGTTACCTTGGTAACATGTGGCATCAACAACTTCATAATCACGTGCAGACATCCCTCGTTTCAAACATGATGCTAACAAGTGCACATAGTATTGTCAGCACCTGCAGCAACATATTGCCCAATGCATAGCACAGATGAATGACATAGACAATGCTATGGCCGTGCAATTGTTACATGACTGCATTTGTAATGTCGTTATGGCTGTGCATGGCTACCTTGCGGCACGCACCAATACAACACAACATCGTCATCAACCATGGTTTGATATTGAATGTCGTAGCAAGCACAAGGAAATATCTGCATATGCAAAGCTTCATCCTGGCAACTATCTAGCACGCAAACGGAAGAAGCAACTTAAACAACTACTGCGTCATAAGAAACGCACGTACAAGAAGCTGCAAGGCCGATAGTTGTGTGCACTAGCAAAAACAAATCCAGCCAGCTTTTGGAGGTAGTACTCCAAGAGCAAGGAGCAATCTATGGCTATCAGCAAAGCAGACTTGGTTGCTGGCTTCCAAAAGCTGCTAAAAGGACAATGCCCCAGTAATACAGCTGGGGGACAGGGCAGCTCTACAGATCAGGTGGTCTCGAGCTTATCACACCCTTCTGCAAGTGATGATTGCAGCACACTAAACTATGACATAACCTTAGATGAAATTGCGCAAGTGATGAGGAGACTAAAACGTAACAAGTCTACTAGCTTAAATGGCATCAAAGCAGAATTTTTGTTAAATGTTGGCGATATGTTGCATGTACCACTGCAGATTGTGTTCAACAAGTTGTTGCAACAAGGTTATTCAACAAGCTTGTCTACTATAGTCATTCATGCATTGCACAAAGGTGGTGATGCCTTGCAATTTGAGAACTACAGGGGAATCACAATGGGTCATGTACTAGCTAAGGTGTTTGCCATGATTCTAGAGGCACGATTGAATAGCTGGGCAGAAGAGAGGGGCCTACGTGCAAGGGGACAGGCTAGTTTTAGGAAAGACTTCTGCACCACTGATAACCTGTACATTTTGCGAACGCTCATTGAACAGAGCACTCACAAACGTAAAAAGGTGTATTATTGTTTTGTGAACTTTCACAAAGCTTTTGATACAGTGCCTCATGATCTGCTATGGCAGGTGCTGGCTGAGATGAGAATTGTGGGTCGCTTCATGCAGTGTCTACAGAACATGTACAACTAAGACAACGTCAGAGTTATACATCCAACATAAGGGCTATCAGCCCGATTTTCATGTGGCATTGGGGTCAAACAAGGCTGTCCACTAAGCCCATTGCTTTTTGGACTCTAGCTTGATGGACTTGAGAAGCATCTAGATGCACTTGATGGCGACAGCCCGCCACAGCTGACAAACATAGTAGTCAAATTACTGTTGTATGTAGATGATTTGGCATTGATGTCAGAGACCCCACAAAGGTTGCAGAAACAAATAAATGCTCTATCTGAGTTTTGTGTTCAACGACAATTGGTCATCAATGTGAGCAAGACCAAGGTGGTGGTGTTTGAGAAATGCCGTAATGCAGCACCAGAGTTCACATACAGAGGGACAACCATTGAATGGGTTCAATCATTCAAACACTTGGGCTTAGAGTTACATAGTACAAGAGACATGGCAGTAGCCATAGACAAACTGACTACTGCTGGGAAGAAGGCACTGTTTGCATTACGCCACAAATGCAATGATCTAAGCATAACAGATCCGGAAGTAATGTGCCAATTGTTTAACTCATTGGTACACCCCAGTATTGAGCTATGCATGCAAGGTGTGGACAGGTTGTAAAGGGGCGAAAAGGTTGCAATAAGCAAAACAAGTACATAGAATGTTCCTGAGAGGAATATTAGGGGTCAATAAAACAACAAACATTTTTGTTGTGTTGGGGGAGTTTGGAAGGTATCCATTGGAATATTTCTAGTGGCAACAAACTCTCAAGTATTATGATAGACTATGGGAGTCCA
>Ga0116231_10000434_pt1 | contig 71600 bp, 62 predicted proteins | sample S1TSphgellanicum_2_FD_89695 | JGI IMG/M metagenome (GOLD analysis project Ga0116231, IMG submission 89695) | Host-associated microbial communities from peat moss isolated from Minnesota, USA - S1T2_Fd - Sphagnum magellanicum MG | ecosystem: Host-associated > Plants > Peat moss > Unclassified...
AATAATGAAAAGTGATGAAAAAAAAAACAATAAAGGAGGGGACGGAGAGGGGGAAGGGGGGGGGGGGGGGGGGGGGTAGGGTTTGTCTTTGAAACAAGAAGGAGGGGCAAAAAAAAAAAACAGGTCCCAAATGGCAATGCATGATCTGGAAGGACCTAGAAGCATGGGATTTTGAGATGTTGTCACCTCAGCGAAGCAAGCGACCACCGCTTGAGACGTGGAACCTCGAGGTTGCTTCGCCGCAGCCGGTCTCCCGGTGGCCGGGTAGGTAGGTGTTGGCCCGCTGACCGGAACGATTCCTTGGGGGGGAGGAGTAGCCTCCCAGTTGTAAGCTGTCGCATGCAACTGGTCTCGCGTGCGGACGGGACGGCTCCACCAAAGTTGCCGTCCCGTTGCACCCCTTTCCTCGAGTCTTCTCTTTTGTGTTTCTCTCTTCACGCCCGCCCTTTGTTTGTTCTTGCCTCTCCCCCCGCGCCCGACGTCTCTCGATTTGCACTAACTTTTGTATCGCTCTTCGCGGTGGTCCTCGGAAGACAGCAAGATGGAGCTTTAGAGTGGCGTTTGGTATGGGTTTTCGTATTTATTCGCTGTTTTCTTCGTTTTACAAGCCGTGCCGGGCTTCTTGAATGACCACGGAAAGAAGGACGGACGGACGGACGCACGGGACCAAGGCTTCGTCTGTGGAGCTTTATTTTTTGGTCGCGCCTTTCTTCGTGTTGTGGTTTTGGGGGGCTTTTTTTTCCCTCTTTCCCTGGACCCCCTTTTCATGGCAGCCGCTGGCCGACCAGGGATACCTGCAAATGGACAGCATCTGGGTGTCACGGAGCCCATTTCCATCGCCGGTCCGACGGAGATGGATTGCATCAAGACCAGGGAGCTTGAGAAGGTATGTGAGAGGAACTGAATGGCGAGAGTGTTCCAGGGCTGGCTTTATATTTGTTGTGTTGTGGTTTGGTGTTGATGTGTGATTTTATGTCTTCTGGGAAGATCCGCGTTCGTTCAAGATCCGGATGCATACTCTCTGTACTGGTTTTCGATTTGTTCGATGTTGGAGTTGCACTGGGAGTTTTAGAATATTACGGGAGAGCCGTGTTGGGGTGTGCGGCGGGCTCAAGCTTTTCGTCTCTTTTGTTGACTTTTTCCCCAAACCTTCCTCTCATTATCGTTCTGCTAGGGTTCGGATTTATGGTGACGTTCTCTAGTATTCTGGTCAGCTCTTAGGTTTTCCCCTTGGTGTCGCGTGTCCGTTCTACTGCTCCCTTGGTATACAGTTGGGTTGGTAATCAGTGGCAATTCTTTGGTCGGCTTGATTGTCTCAGAGCTACAAGTAAGGAAGTTTGTCCAGCGGATGGGGTGGGCTGGGAAGTGGATCTGGGGTTCAGGGATAGGGCATAGAAAATAATGGTCAATTTTCATGTGCACTTTGATGGCATGATGCCCTTGTTGGATTCAGGGTTTGTTGCTTTTTCAGTATTGTAGTGAGACACACAAGTGGTGTCTCTGAATATTGGCTTTTTGCATGAAATTTTTGGTTATCTTCCAAAATATAAGAGCCCATGGTTTTGTCTTGGGTGGGACTGCAGTTTCTGGTGAGTGCAGGGCTATATGAGAGCCAAGAAGAAGCGGTGCAACGAGAAGAGGTGCTTGGCCGCCTTGACCAGGTGAGAGAGAAGTCTCTGAGCTCTACCTCTGATGATGAGCCAGAGGCAGGGGGAAATTGTGTTGAGCTGTATCAAAAGTCTTTTAGTTGAATCAACTGTGTGTGGTCTTCTTCACAAGCTGTCTTGTGCTGGCAGTGAGCATGTAGGATTAGGACTGTTAACAGTCGAGGAAGCAGGGTATCACTAGGATGCCTTCACTGAAACTCTCGAGTCTTGGGTGGTAGATTGTTCTGTGTATTTAAGGTGGTGCCATATGAATTTCTGAGACTAAGATTTGGATGCCACAGATTGTGAAATCATGGGTGAAGCAAATAAGTAGGAACAAGGGTTTCAATGAGCAGCTGGTTCAGGAATCGAATGCAAAGATCTTCACATTTGGTTCTTACCGACTAGGGGTAACGTTTTTCCACTCATGCTGAATATGGAAATGGATAAGCTGCTTTCAACATACAAGAAGGGTGTGCAATTAGGGTTTCACATGTTCTACTCATGTGGTGATTTGCAGGCACGGGTTGACTTCAATCATGAGAATTGATAATTTCTCAGCTCTTATGAAGATGTTGGCTTTTAAGAGGCTCAGCAAAAGCCATATGAATTTGTCACTTAGGTTTCAAATTATCTGTGCTTTAGTACTATTTGCAGGACCGTCACTGGTTTTAAGTGTGTACCAATCGTGCTATACTCTTGACCATATGAAGGCTGGAGAAACCATTGTACCGTCTTCATTCATGCAGGTTCTCTGAAGTATGATCCTTAGTATTGGAATTTGTAAGCAACATGGGACCACTGTGGACAGCAGCTGTAAAGTTGAGGAAACAGAGGTTTCTTGAGCTTTTTCTTACATGTCTGACATTTTTTTGTTGCAGGTTCATGGTCCAGGGGCTGACATTGATACACTTTGTGTGGGGCCTCATTATGCTACCCGTGAGGTGTGCTATTTCCTCTGGTTCTGGGGTCTATTGGGGCCAAGAGGGTATCTTATGAGTTGACTGTGAGATCTCTAGAATCCTGTAATTGCATAAGTTTTGTATACTCTTTCTGAATGTTCCATTGTGAGAAGAAAGTCCCAATCCCATCTCAATGTGTTTCAAGTGTGCAGGAGGACTTTTTCATGGAATTGCACTCAATTCTTGCTGGAAAGGAGGAAGTGACAGAGCTTCACCCTGTTCCAGATGCTCATGTCCCTGTGATGAAGTTTAAGTTCAATGGAATCTCCATTGATCTTCTATATGCAAGACTTTCATTGTGGGCAATTCCAGATGTAAGTGTTTTCTGCTGTCTGTCAATAATCAGAAACATGTATTCCTGGGGACATTGTGGTCACAGAGGAGTAAATCTTGCGCCCAGTTGGGCCATTATCAAGTCTGTTATTCTGGGATGGGGTTCTTATCACTTCAGTTCATGACTGAGTTGATTGTAAGTGGCACCTCTGTAGGATTTGGACATTTCTCAGGAGGCCATTCTGCGGAATGTGGATGAGCAAAGTGTTCGAAGTCTGAATGGTTGCCGTGTCACTGACCAAATACTGCGTCTTGTTCCAAATATCCAGGTACTCTGATTGTAAATGTTACTTAGCTCCATCACATAGCAATTAAGCATTGAAGCAGTGGAGAAGATTTGATTCAGGGCAAAATGCTCTTTCACATTTATTTAGAGGGGAATCTGTGATTTCCTGTTGAAGGGCTCTTGTGGATTGTTTGATCTTAGTATCTAACTAATGTAACTGTGTGAATCTACAGCATTTTCGAACCACGCTCCGGTGTTTAAAGCTTTGGGCAAAAAGGCGAGGAGTGTACTCAAATGTGAGGCATCTGTTGTAACTCCTTCAGCCCAGTTGTGAGTTGGCCAGGGAGATTGATTGTGTGTTCCCTTGTCTAGGATGATATGCTATTTTGCATCTGTAGATATACATGTATATGGGCTCACAACAGAGTAACTTTAGACAACTTGTCAGATAAAATATTTGCCTCTTTTTTGAGGAAATGCTGGTTGAGCTCACAGTTGGATGATAAAGTGAGCTGTAAACCCAGGCCCTTTCTGCTAAATTCTGTATTCAATTGTGGAGTGTAATTCCAGGAACTTATCAATGTTTTGGATGGATTTCACTCTGAACTCTTGGTACTATGCATTTGTAGGTAACGGGATTTTTGGGAGGTGTGAATTGGGCTTTGCTTGTGGCACGAATATGTCAATTGTACCCGAACGCAGTACCAAGCATGCTTGTGTCTAGGTTTTTCCGTGTTTACACTCAATGGCGCTGGCCCAACCCAGTTATGCTCTGCTCTATTGATGAGGGCACTCTTGGCCTTCCTGTGTGGGACCCTCGCAAAAACCCACGTGACAGGACCCACCAGATGCCTATCATCACCCCAGCCTACCCTTGTATGAATTCAAGCTACAATGTATCCAACAGCACTCTGCGTGTGATGACAGAAGAATTTCAGCGAGGCAACGATGTATGTGAGGTAAACAGTTCCTTGGGGGTGTCATGATCTTGGACATGCTAGCATAATGTGATGTTCATGAGAATATTGGGCATGAGCTATATGAATATCATCTTGTTTGATGCTAGGAAACCTCATCTGGATTGACTAATTTAGGTCTGGTTCACCTTAAATTTGTGTGCCGCATGGCATACTGTGTTTGTCTTGTTCTGTTATAGATTTCTCTAGTCATCTCAACTGTGCACACAAGGTTTCAGAGCCAGATGAAAGCGTTTTGTTTCAGGAGAGTATGACAAATGTGTGCTCCATTGTTTGCAGTCATTGGAAACAGTTATGTCAGATTGGAGTGCATTATTTGAGGTGTATCCCTTTTTTGAGGTCTACAAGAACTATCTCCAGATTGACATCACAGCCAATGATGATGACGACCTCCGCAGATGGAAAGGCTGGGTGGAGTCCCGTCTCAGGCAGCTGACCTTAAAGGTGACTAACACAGTCTCGACTTAAGTTTTTGTTTGACATGGTGTTTATATATTTGCAATTGCTATGTTTTCTTCATCAAGGAGATAATGTGAATTCTGTAAATGCTTCGGATAAAATGAGTTTTTGGTTGCTTGTCGTGATTCTTTAACCTTCCCATTGAGTTTTTGGTCCTATTCTTGCAATTTTATAGGTCGTACATCATGGAAGAGAGCGCTCTTTTTGTCACTTGAGCCTCTTTGTTTCTCAAGTGTGTTCACTCGGTGAAAATGTTTATGTGATTTTCCAGATTGAAAGGCACACATATGGCCTGCTTCAATGTCACCCGCATCCAAATGAGTTTGTAGACACTTCTAGGAAAGGCCGCCATTGTGCTTTCTTTATGGGTTTGCAGCGGAAGCAAGGTACACCACAGCAGGAAGGGCAGCAGTTTGACATTCGAGCAACAGTTGATGAGTTTCGGCATTCTGTGAACATGTACATGAATTGGAAGCCAGGGATGGACTTGTATGTGTGCCATGTACGCAGGAAGCAGATTCCTGCTTATGTTTTCCCAAATTGTGTACGACCAGCAAGGCCTCCAAGGCCTGCAGGGTTGGCTGGCCGGCCAGGTTCTGGGTCAGGACCTCGTACCCAGCCACCTCAACTACAGAAAACAGGATCTAATACTTCACCCACAGATGATGATGTGGATGACAGAATGTCTGAGGGACTGGAAGGAGAGACACTACGATTAGCAAAGAGGAGACAGGAAAGTGTGCCAGATGAGGTGAAACCTTTGAAACGAGGAGGGTTGGTGAGGGCTGATAATGGTTTGGGTGCAGAAAGGCATAGCCCTCCACATCTTGAGCCTGCACAGTGCCCTGCACCAGTTGCTTCTGGGATTCAGACTGCATCAGCAGAGGAGGCAGCATTTCAGGCTGTCACAGGTGGGCCACATGCTGGTGACTATGTCCAAGCTGATGATGAACTGGATGTTGTTGATGAAGGCTTTGGGACCACAAATGGTGTTAGTGCATTGGCAAAAGGGGGTATTGCCTCAGAGCCTCTAGATCTGGAACTTGATGAGATTGGTAGAGGCGAGTCTACAGGAGCTATGTCATTCAGTAGCCCTCAGGCTAGCAGCTTTCAGACAGGAAATTTGGATGAGCTTGAGGTATGGAGTATGGTGCCTTGACACTCTCTCTTCAGCTGTGTTCTATAATCTGCAATGTTTCAGGCAGGCAGTACACAACTGGAAATGAGGTACTTTTAGTTGTTTTGGATTTCTGATTGCTCAGAGATGTAAGTCTAGCTTTTGTCTGTGTTTAGTTCTTTTAGCCAGGCTGATGACTGAAATTTTAGCTGGGCTGATGCTTCTGTACCTATGAAGACTAACTAACTCACTGCATTGGTTGTCGGATTGTGTTGATCTGTCTGCAATCATGGTTCCTTTCTGGGTGATGCTCTTGGGGCTATTTGAAAATAAAGTCGACAGTGCGAGTGGGGCCAACTGGCACAAAACCCTCTCCAGAGCTTCAAAGGAAGCCATTGATAAGGTAAGTGCATCCTACCTGTCCCTGGTATATGATTACACTACAATTTTATACTCTCCAAACTTCTGGTGGTCCTGTAGCTAACTGTGGGGGCTTGGCTATCTTGTTGCTGGGGCTTCCTCACAGACTCCAAAACACTCTCACTCGCAAATTCAGCTTAGAAAAACAAGAAATGCATGGGGTAATTGCATTCCTACATAAATTAAGTGTTTTGGTTAGAAAATGGCCTTAGTTTCAATTGTGAAGCAGCAAATGTGGTTGGTGCTGTTAGTTCTTGTGGGTTGTTTATTACAAGTTCTAGTACTAGGTCTTAGGCATGCAAAAGTACTTGTGGCAGAGTTTAGTGCAAGCTGAGTTTCACGTATGAGGGACACAACACTTCCTCAGGTCACCTCCTTAAGGTTTTGAAAGCTGTTGTATATGTGATCAGTCAGTTATCTGGTGAAAAGTGCCCACAATCTCAGTCTTGAGGTGTTTCCAGTAACCTGGGCATGTAAAAGAATGCCTACTGTCACTATTTCTAGTCTCTCTGCCTTGGGTTGGATGCCAAGAAGCTGCACCAAAGTTGTTTATGCAGCTGAATGGGCCAAAGGATGTTTCACCATGTTGTTGATTTTTGTGACAAAATTAGACTGTCAGTGGTGTCTTATGTGAGTTCATTACTTCTTCGATTGTGATATGTAGCACTTCTTCATTGGTGTTTGTACATGTGCAGGTTGAGTAAAACTTTGACCCCTGCTACACGACCTAATGCAGGCGCCCTAGATGTATTCTAAATGAACATGTGTACGTAAATCTGAGATTGTCAGTAGTCTTGAGCTGGTCAGATCCCATAGTGCCCAAGCTAATGTCTTCACAGTTGATGAGCATGGTATGTAGCCTAGTGGGCTGAAATCTTGCCTGTTGTAAAAGCAACTGTCATTCAAGGAGAGCTGCAACAACTGTCTGGCAAGTGCTCTCTTTCAGAGAATATCTGCAACCCTTTTGGCAATGGCTACACTCAAGCTCTTAGTGTGGCTTAATCATCACCTCAACAATTCTGTATGTGGAGAAGAGTGTTAAGGGGAGCTCTTCCATGGGGGAGGAGGACCAAGGTTTTGGGTTGGGCTGCCACTGAGGAGGAGACATCCTCTCTTTTTCTGCAGGTCTGAAACCCCTTTTGCATTGCTGATTTCTTTCATTTGCATGTGTTGCTCTGTGTGGGGGTTGGTTAGTGGTGATGGCAGGGCACAGGTTGCTTCTTAGATGTGTTTGTGTGTTTGGATGTCTATATAATCATTTTGTTGGGTGGTGGTGGAGTGCATGGACTGCCTGCTTTTTGTTTGCATGTAGGAAACATTATCTAATCTTCAGAGCAAGGCCCTTTTTCAGAGGTCTGGCTAGTAGCTGTGGCACACCAACCTTAGAAGGACAGTAGTTGGGGGTGCTACTGGGTAGTGCAGTGAAGAATGGAAATTCCAGAAAGGAGAGGGTGGGTGGGATGTGTTCGTTGAATCCTTAAAATAGAGTGTGGAGGTCTTAATTCAGTTGTGTAGGGTCCGAGTACTTTAGACAAAATTTGGATATGGAGGAAAATGTTCTCTGTATTGTTTGAGACTACTACTCTTTGTAATGAAAAATTCTTCTTAAATTGATGATATGAGTGTGATGGTTGTCTATGTGCCCACTTTTCTCTCAGTAAATTCTTTTTTGTCTTCCAGTGTTGCAGCCCCCTGCTAAAAGTATTGTGTGTCCCCTGGTGTATTGTGGTGAAATGGTGAGAATCAGATTCATTATTGTAGAATTTGGGCATCCTCTTTACACAGCCAATACCATTGAGACTTCCATCTCTGAAACAGAATTACAACCAAAAACCATCTTTTGAATCTTACTATGTACATCAGCTTTTTGGGAGGAAGCTTTCTGTGTTTATGCTTTATAAGCTTGGACTCCCAGCAAACATAACAAGCAACTGCTTGCCTGCAATATAATATGGCTCTGCCCCTCGAGACAGTTCAAACTTCAAATCAGCAGCAGCACCCACTTTTATTTTTTGACTTAGAATTGTAAAGACTTGGATTTTTTGAGTTGTAATTGAAACTACTTGTTTGAAGAAACTGGTTTAAGATTGAAAAGGGGAGGAAGTCTTGTGAACCATCTAAGTACATGCATTGAGGAAATTGAAAACTTTTCGATTTCCATTGCTGAACCCTAAGCATACATTTGTGTGGTGTGGTAAGATTTTGAAGGAGGAAAAAAAATACCTAACATTCTTTTTTTATGTATTGTGGGCAGTTTTTTTTAGCCAGAAAGAGGAGGAAAAAAAAGACCAGGCATCTAAGCCTCGTGTCTAGGTTCGGAAAAACGAGGCTCGGAACTGTAAGTAGGTTAGGGGATCAGGTTCGAAGGTCTAGGTTAGAGGATACGATCGACGATCAAGGAGGCTACAGAATGGAGATCGGACGGTCAGAAGTCAGAGAGGAACAGAATAAGGATTAGGGTTTAGACACAGGAGTGTCTTTCTCTTTGGTCCGCCTCTCTCTGTGCTGTCTCTCTCCTTCTGCTCTTCCAGTTTTTCGCTGCTTGGAAGAGGAGCTGTAGTAGCAACGGCGGCCACACCAGCTCGCCACCATGGTAAGCGCCCTTGTGCTCTACTCATTGTCCTTCGTAGGTGGTGGCTGTGCTCATTCTTCAAGAAAAAAATTTAGTAACAAGTACAAGTTGAGCAATAACGAGGAGGAGGAGGAGGAGGAGGAGGAGGGAGAAAAACCTTAATTTTAGGAGGAATGGAATGAGTGGCACTGCATGACTCCGAAGATAGGAGTTTGAACTGCCTGTTTTTCTTCTTCTTCTTGTGTGCAGGTGTTCATTAAGTCGCATATGACCAAGGCCTACTTCAAGAGGTTTCAGGTCAAGTACAGGCGCAGGCGAGGTCTGTCAAATCTTTTTTCTTACCTCTAGCTCGAGAATGTAGATGCAAGAATTGGGGTTATAATGCATATGCCGATCAGTCGTTCTGAATTTAAATGCCAGGGACATGCGGGCGATCCTGTCTGTATGTGCCATCGAATACACTCACTGTGTTGGTGACATGCACTCTTTGTGTGGGCAATGTGCAGCTGGGAAAACTGACTATCGGGCTAGAATACGTCTAACCACTCAGGACAAGAACAAGTACAATACCCCGAAGTACCGTTATGTTGTCAGATTTGTATCCTCCTTAGTTCAGTCCTTGGTTAGATTGCTCCAGGCATATTGTTTCAACCCATGCAGGCGTTTATGTTGCTGCTTTGTATATCACGAGAATGAACTGTGTTTGCCTCTTGGATCTGGACAGCTTAGTTCTTGTTCTGTGAGATAATCTGTGTAATGATGTCGGGGCAGTTTTGATCTTGGGGGAAATCTCTGAATACTGAATGGGAGTGATGGTGTGTCTTTGTATCTCTCCATTTATTTGTCACCAAGAGGCAGGTAGGTGTTAGTTACATGATTTCTGCTTGGTTGCCTATCTCCGTTTTTCGGAGTGTAGTATTGATGTTGACTCTATGTTCGTCTTGTGCATCTTGGAACTCCAATGGTACGTGCATCTGTTCCTTGACATATATATCTGTGCAGACCAACAAAGATATTGTGGCTCAAATCGCCTATGCCACTCTTGCTGGTGATATTGTTCTGACAGCAGCCTATGCCCATGAGCTTCCCCGCTATGGCTTGAAGGGTGGTCTCACCAATTATGCTGCTGGTATGCTTTCTGTGTGCTCTTTCAAACAATTATCTGGAGCAAGTATCAGCTGGTGTTTGTTTGGTGCGTTCTTGCAACCAGAGGTTGTCATCACCATGAGCTTCACTTTGACTAATTGATGGTTGGATGTGGATCTGGTGTCTGTCACAGCTTACTGCACAGGTCTTCTACTGGCTCGTCGTCATTTGAAGAAATTTGAGCTTGATGAGGACTACCCTGGCAATGAAACGGTTTGTGTTTAATCCCTCACTTGCTTGTAAGTTTTTGGAGAATTGCAATGATTGACATTTATAAGTCATAAGCAGGTGGATACTTGATTGTGATGTGTTTATTGTTGTTTTCAGATGTTGTGAAGAGTGCAGCTAGTGCAGCAAGTACAGATATTTGTATAGTGATTTGTATAAAATTTTGGGCTGATTAGTATTTACTTGTCTACACCAACAATTTTGAGCTGGTGAAGCCAGTGGGTAGTCATGGCAGCTCATCACTGCTCTTGATGATGCAGGTGATGGTTTACTTTTTGTGAGTGATTCTCATAATGTTATGACTGCACTCATCCTTGTTCTATGTTCAAAGTTTTGTTGTGGAGGTTTCTCTGCAATGTCATAAGTGTGAGTGCCCCTGGCATAGTGGGTAGATGCAGCTCCATGTACTCATTCTTTTTTGTCTGGTACAGGCTACAGGTGAGGATTTCAATGTTGAGGAGGGTGAGGGCAAGCGACCATTCAGGGCTCTTCTCGATGTGGGTTTGATCAGGACTACAACTGGCAACAGAGTTTTTGGTGCCCTTAAGGTGCTTTACAACCTCAAATTTATTTCTTTTGTAGTATGCTTTAATAGTGTCAGCACATGTTCATTATCTGGCAACTTATAGATTCCAGTCCTTGTCCAGTTCTTTTAAATGCTGTATCCCTGGTACATAGTTTCTTTATTTTCATTTTTTCTGAATATCACTGTTTTTTTAAAATTGCATTCATCTGGATGGCACTCCATGGAAGTTCCATTTACCTTCAAATCTCTTGCTGTATTCTTGGAAAGAGAATTGGAGGGTTTCTTCCTGCTTCTTCAGAAAATGAGTAGGACTCTGTGGTGTGCAGAAAACCTACACCCAATGGAGTAGTGTGATGTAGCTTGCCTTTTTCCAGATGATGTATTAGTGCTGGAGACTGGCCACACCTAATGGCAATGTGGGCGTGATGTCTGTGGCTTCACCTGTTTAAGGATTCTTTTGTTGGAGAGAAATGGTAAGAATTCTTCAGTTTGTCAAAAGCAGCACTCTGATCACTGTTTTGATACAGGGTGCTTTGGATGGAGGTTTGGACATTCCCCATAGTGAGAAGAGGTTTGCAGGTTTTAGCAAAGAGGACAAGAGTCTGAATGCTGAAACTCATCGCAAGTATATCCTCGGTGGGCACATTGCTGACTACATGAAGGTTTAGTTTCTCTCTACCCAAGCTGATAGGTCTCCATCAAGCTGTATGTTGCTGGAAACAGAGTATTTGTTGCTTAGTTCTATATCTTCTTATGTGTCTTAAAAAATACTGACCATCTTTTCCTTTGGGGGGAGGTGCTGCAGCTTTTGAAGGAGGATGAGCCTGAGAAGTACCAAGCCCACTTCAGTGGGTTGGTGAAGGAAGGCTTGGAGGCTGATGATATTGCAGAGATGTACACTAGTGTGCATGCTGCCATCCGTGCTGACCCAAATCCCCAGATAACTGAGAAGAAGGCTCCTGCTGAGAAGAGAACGTGAGTTGGTTACCTTGACTGTTGCCTCTTATGACATGTTTTGCAATGAGGTTGACAAATTCATGAGATATATTGACATCTTTGTAGGGTTACCAAGTTTGTCAGATTAAGAGAACCTGGTTGTTTTGCTATAAGTGTGATCTCAAGAAAGGGATATCCAACTGATAGCATTTAGTTCTCTAGTCTTCTATGGGTGGTTGAAAAGAACTGCCTTGAACTGATTGGGAGATCCTTCTTGTATGTGATGAACAGCTGGAAGATGAAGAAATTGTCTTATGAGGAGCGAAAGGAGGCCTTGATTTCCCGGCTCAATGCCCTAAATGAAGAAGGTGATGAATAGACTACTTCACACCTTATTATGCTGTTAGCATATGTTATCTTACATTCTAGTGAGTTCTCAAGAACCCAGGTTCTGCTTTATTGGTATTTGGAAGAGATTTGCCCAGGCTGAATATTGAATGGCTCAGGCTGTCAATCTTCATTTTTGTATTGTGGGAGCAATCTCCTCATTTGAAAACTCCAATCCTGTGTGGAGATGTCATGAAAAAAGATTTTAGCACAAAGTTAGCCTTCTTGCTGGTGATTTGAAGTTCAGTTGGGGTGCTCAAGTTCCAGGAACTTTGATTACCAGAAAAGTTTTCATAACTTGCAATAACTGTGACCTTGGCAAACAATTTATGAGCTTCTGGGTTCAGCAAATTAGTGCCTCAGGGAAGATGATCTACCTAATATTGAATTTCCAAAATCTAGTAACCTACCTGGATGATTCAATTACCATCCAGGTAGATTATCAATCTTTACATACTAATACAAACAAAATTTTATAACAGAAAAACATTACCATTTTTATTTTTACTTCTTTTAAAAAACCAAATAACCAGGTTTAATTTCTATTTGATTTCTGCCCGCCCAATTGTCCAACTGTATTCCCTTGCCATTTGTTGCATGATGTCTAAGACCTTACATGTATCCTACTCACTATCGTCAATGTACCTATTCTGATCTGAATTGATTAGATGGGTGCCTCTCAGGTTTAGGTTTTTGTTGTTGATAATCAGTCATTTCGATTGACCCATCACAGAAGAATTGAAACTATGAAGACTGACCCAAATACAAAGTTATATTCTGATTGGTTCATCTTGAAAACCAAAAGCCATCTAATTTCAGAGCTCTCACCCAATGGCGGTGGCAACTCAATAAGAGCAAATTTTCATTTACTGAACCTTTTAAGACTAGGTTCCTTTCACATGTGAAAAGTGGCACATGCTCCTCCAAAACTGTGTTTTCACGTCCTTGAATGAATTTGTTTTGCAAAATTTGATGTTCTAAAGTGTGGCTTCAATTGTGATTGCATTATGGTATGTTCAAAGAAAATTTTGTAAATATCATGATAGAATTGTACCATGCACTTCCAAATTGAATAGGCCCTAATAAAATTCATCTTTGCCCTGAAGGCATGTCCCATAAGGTTGATGGATAAAATTGGTCAGATTGAGTAATGTCCAATAGCATAAATGGAAGAGAAGATATTATATGTTTTCTGATCTGATACTTGCAGCATGTAAAAGCTTATCAATTATGTTATCATTAGATAATACTGTGTGATTTTGGTCGAAGTTGCACCAATTTTTGTATATTCATCAATGCCAACATTTTTTTGCACATCAAAAATAATAACATCAACAACTTTGAAGTGCTCTTCTCTTGCATCCTTCAAACAATATCTTATCATCCCCACCAAAGTATGCAAACCTTGATTTTTCAAAAAAATTGCAATGAACCACATGGTGAGCAAGAGCCTTCCCTGAATCATTACACCCAAAGACTAACATTTCAAAACTTGATTGAAAATAAGAAGATTAGAAATGTGCAAACTACAATATTTCATATATCTGCACCATAAGTGAAATAAATTGCACAACATCCATGCCTAAAAAACACAAACCCCTGAAATAACAATTTTTTGTGCAAATTTGAAATGAACCAATGATACTTAAAAGTTTGGGATGTCATGAAAGAGACCATCTTCTATACACAAATAATGTAAAAAACCAAAGCTAGATGATGTGTGCCAAAATTACATGGGGCTAAATCTAAATCAAGCGACATTTCATTCTTAAATATGTTGCATGTGTCAATATTGCACTCTTGCTAATGGAAACAATCCACAGATCCCTTAATAATGGTGTATTATTGCAAAAAGGGGAAAAACAAATCCCCACACTCCACCTCCCTTCCCCCAAAGAAAAAAGATGAGCCATGCAACATGCATGTTCAACCATTCCATTGGCTACTTCTTTTATACTCTTAAAATTTATAGCCATAAATTTCACCTATACTTTTCTTAATTATTGAATTTATACTTTCAAAACTATCACTTTAAATTTTGTTTATGCTCTTAAAATCAACCATGTTCCACCACATTTATACTTTCCAAAACCTACCACTTTAGACCGCATTTGTTCTAATAATAGAAGACATTACATGGAAGATGAAGGGTATTTCAAACTCCAAGAATAAATTCCTCTCTTGAAGCAATCTCTACCTCTTATGACAATTAATTCTCAATATCTTGACACAATCAAAAAAGAAAAATGCCAATAATATAATGTCAATCGTCATTGAATTCATTGCAAACACCAACTATGAAATTCAAATATGAATAATTAAAACTTGTTGCAAGCTCTAACTCACAAAACTAGCGAACACAAAATGTTAAAAGCCCGAAAAATCGGAGAACTCAAAATGTTAAAACTTAAAAAACAAACTAAACCCTAAAATTAAATATCTTATAGAAAAAATAAAACCCTAATATGATAAAAATAAATTTAAAAAAGGGTTTTAATATTTACCCATGCTAACTAAAAAATGATTAAAAAAAAACTTAGTATTTATCTTGCCTAAACTTGCAATGGTTTAAATTGTCAACATGTGTTCCAAAAAAATGTTGTTCTTACTCTTGTCTTCTTGTTTGGGGCAATGAGAGGGGAAAAGCAAAGGCTTCAAGGGGACATAATTGGTGAGATGTTATCTACCCCCATCGAGCTTTGTCTAGCACTTATGTTGGGTTGCATGCCCCACCACTAGAGCTCCCATGTTAGATAGGCAAGACCCTTTCATCACCGTCTACAAAACATGTAAAACACCATCAACCACCTTGGAATGATTTTGTCATTGATTATAATTTTGACTTGTTTTCCACTATAGTAAATTTTCAAACAACAAGGGAATTGAAACATTGTGACAAAACTAAGGGACTTGGAAATATAATTTGAAATGTATATAACATTAACAAACTTGGGATAAGGTTTTTTGTGCACCCACAACCAAACACTTGAGCGGAATAAACCTAGCAGCTACCTTGAACAAATTATCTTCCTTTCTAATTGAAGCTTCAGTGTTCTTTTGAAATCCCATGTTTTGCTTGAAAACCCATATGAAAAACTTGTTCCTTTTCCCATACATTTTACTTCCAAAAACTTGTGTGCATTAGATTTGCAAACCAAGATTTCTTACAAGCTTACAATAAATGCATCCAAACTTTGAGTGAATTTTATTTTTTTATATTAGATCATCTCTAATAGTCTAGGTTGCATAACTTCCTTGCTTTGGTGACAATCCAGAGAAATATTTACTTCACAATCTTTTCCACTTCCAACCCAAATAGTCAATTTTGCAAGCTTCCCTTTAATTTATGTTGTAACACATCATCTTCAAGGTTAAGGGTTTGCTAACCTTGTTTTGTTTACCATAATCCAATGCAACTTCAATGTTGTTTCCAAAATCCTTGCTTGTAGATTCCATTGAGACTTCCATTTCCAACCTAAGATTTCAATTTTGTTTATTTCTACTTTATAAAAATTCATTACATTTGTGTTTTCATTGTTACTATGCTAAAGCATTTAAGTTCCTTGCTTTAGTGGATCAAAATCCATTGTAGAACTTACTATTCCTCAATCAAATTTCTATTCAAATTCCATTGTATGTGTTCATCTAAGGGGTTTAAAGTTTGTTTGGTCTTCTTCATTAAAGCTTCCAAATCATTATTTTGTAACAAATTTCTATTGGGGTTTACAATTACATTTGTGCAATGTCAAACAAGAATTTTACAAGGTGATTGTGGATAATGTAAGAATCCTAGAGATCCTACAAAATGAACCTTTTGTTGTTTCGAAAGAAACATAGTTAATTGAAACATTGAATGGGATAGTGCAATCACCTCCAATCCACGTTGATCATTCGAGAATGATCATATGACATGGTTGCCTCACGTTACATCTCAACATGGTCTTTATAACCAAACCGAAATTGCAATCATCCCATGGGATTGGCTTCAACATTTTGTGCAAGGGGAATAGAACAATCCAAAATTCCCTTGTAAATTTACAAGGACAAAAGAGCACAAGCTTTGCAATCCCCCAAACACATCGACACACCAAAGCGCTGACTTTGCTTCATTTTTTTTAGGTGAGGAAACAAAGAGCAAAACATTCAATTTATGCTCCAATTTTTATTATGCACTTCTATATTGGTTTAAGTTTTCATAATGTATTGTTTTGATTCTACAATTTTGGCATAGTTTGTTATTGAACATCATTTCATATTTTTGGCACCAAATTTAAGTGTTGTTTGTGTTATATTATAATTTTTCAATCTCCCTTTTCTTTTAAACTTTTATGTCATTTGCAATGTTCATTTGTTGTACCTTGATTCTAAAATCTTGTGAAAGTTTGCTATTAAACATCCTTTCATATTATGGAATTTTAGTTCAATTTCAAACTCTGAATTGAAGTATTAATTGTCCCATTGTATTGTGAGCATTCCAATTTCACTTTTCTATTAATTGAATAATATGTCTTTGGCAACTCACCACTTTTGAAAATCTATACAATTTTGATGTTTTTTCATGTTCTAGGTTACACCAACATACTTTTGGAAGACATGTAGAAGTTACTCTTGTTAGATACACAACAAAAGCAAAAGCATCACCAAATGAATGAAAAAACTAGTAAAAAGGGGGAAAAGGTTTTGTTGGAGTTCTTGAAATGTAGCCAACAATCAAAACGGAAGATTCATATTTCAAAAGCAATGTTTGGTATGTCTATTAAACATGGTTGTTCGAAAAACTTTCATTGCACAAAGCAACATACTTGGACCAAAGCCTTTTGTCACCTAATATCCTTGAATGCAAAACATAAAATCAAACAATGTCAAGTATGACATGGGAAAGATGTGTTTGGTTATTGTTGGGCCTTATTAACCTAACCCAATTTTGGTTAAGATTAAGTAATTGGCCACTAGAGTTTTTGGGTAACCGTAGGTTCATGGGATAGGACAAGGGGGTTGGATCTTGTCCTAGATGGACTAGGAGGGGGAGGGTGGCTTGGATAGGATAAGGTGGAAATAGGTTAATTGGATTAGGTTAAGATAGGGTTATCTTGTCTTAACTGGACTGGATAAGTCTACTAGGTAGAAATACGACTATGGTGGAGGTGGTTTTTAGGAAGACGCCAGGAATTGAAGTTAACTCATGACAACATCCATGTTTTCTTTTTATTATTGAAATGGGGTGGAAAAAAACATTGTCGACCATTCTTCCAACTCTCAATGTGATGAATAATGTGTGAAGGAATGAAAGGAAGTAAGGATGATGATGAGGCTAATAGTTCTAGGTTGGTAGGGGGCTAGACACATCATGAGGAGGCAAAATGGTAAGGAGGGGTGGGGGTGCTACATCATGGGAAGGTGAATTTCCAAAGTACACCCCACCAAACAAAGTAGTGGACATGGAGGTGGAGGCATTGCTTGCTTGGATGGTGGCTGCTTAAGGGAGGACTTCATGCGTGGCTCCATTTTAAAGCAAAGGAAAATGAAGGTATAAAGGGAAGTTGCTTGGTGCAAAAAAGGAAAGGTAAAAATGGAAGAGGAATTGAATTAAGCAAGGGGTGGGAGACCAAAGGAGAAAAACTAGAGGTTTACCTTCTTATGTGAGCTAGAGAAGTAGGATGTAGGAAGTAAAAGCATCAGTCAGGAAAAGCTTGAATAGGTAGTGATTGTTAATGGGACTGGAAGTGGAAAAGGGACGAATTAAGGAAAGTAGTGATAGGAGGTAGAGTTGTTACTACTTGAGGAGGGTATTTTGTTATGTGAATAGGAACTTGGCTGATCTACAAGAAATAAAAGGTCTACATGCCCTTTTGAAGTTGGAATCAAAAAAGTAGGTGGGAAAATAGAAAGGATCTCAAGGAGGAGCTAGAATAGGTAGTGAAGAGCAATGTGGTTGAGAGTAATAATTGAAATAATTAGATAAGGAAGGGAGAAGAGGAAGTAGTGTTGCTTCCAAGCATGAAGATGTTTTATTAGGTATGAATGGTAGTGTGGCTGGAAAAGGAAAAACCCTATTAGGGACTAAAACCTCCACTATAATTTTCTTTTTTTTGGAAGTTTAAAACTTGAATTTGTGAAAGTTTTGCTCCCATTAGTGTGTGTGTGTGGTTATGTATTTGGTTGTAATTCCCTAGATTAGGGTTTTGAGTAATCATAGTATGAATAAGGGAGGGCAAAACAATAAAATACATCCAATTTGCAATTCACTCGTTGGTTACATAAATCCACCTTCTAATCCTAGGTAATATCTTGGATCACTTTTCTTGTTTATTTATTTTCTTTTGTTGTAATTCGTGGATTGAAGTTTGATATGTTTTCTTTTGGCAAGCTACATCTTAAACAAACTACTAAAAGAAACTTTGATGAATTGGAGACAAATTTGCAGTGGGAATTGGTCCAACAACCAAGGTGGGACATGTGGTGCAATCACTTGATGATTACATTGAGAGTTAGAGGAAAGAATTGTGGGATCATGCCTTCTTCAAGGAATTCAATAAAACAAATGGCATTCATAAAGGTCATAAATGGAAGAAATAGGTTGGATCAATTCAAGCATTGACACAGGTCATGTTTTAGTAATTATTGTTTCATTTTGAAATCTTTGAGGATGATCCTCTCCATGTTCCATTGATTTTGGAGTCATGTTTTCTTTGTTCCTATTTTTTTTGCTTGAAGAAGATCCCCATTCCATGTTGCATTGTTTATATCTTTTTCAATGTAATTTGTTGATTTTTTACTTGTCCAATTTAGATACTTGAACTTTGTTTTGTTGTTTGTTGGATGCATCAAGGAGATGCCCAAGTGTATTTGGAAAAGGCAGACCCAAAATCATCCACCACCATTTACATAAAGGAGATTGTTGCTAAGTGGGATTTCAATCATTTCTCATAATGTGCATGGTACTTTGATTGCCCAAAATCAAGGACTCCATTGCAATAAATGTGTCTTTGAGAGCAACTAAAACCAAGATTCACATTAATTAGATCTATTGAAGATTTGGTTGTTCAAAATTACATCAAAGGAAAAGGTTGTGTTTACTAATAAGGCATTGAGTGTAACCATGCAAAGAAAACCAAGCACAATAGTGATGTTCTTAGTGAACAATCTTCAATGGGAGTTGGGGATGATGATTTTGTTGACCCCATGGAAACATTTGGACCTCTAGTAAAAGAATGTGGGAGGTCAAGTTCCAATGTTAAAGGTCCACCAAATGCATTTGTGTCTAAGCCATTAACTTTGCTTGTATCCCTAATCAACATGGTATCCCATCCAATTGTTGCCATTCCATCTTCCAACATCAAAATCAACATGCAAAAGAAGATTTTGAATGTTTCATTCAGTGCCATGGTCGATACACACATGAAAACAAGAAAATGGCTACTTACTTTGAGTGAAGTGAAAGTTTTCTTTAGTAAGGTGTGTATGAGTATCATATTTTGATAGAACATTTTGTGCACAATATTACTTCTCAAGCACAATGATTGAGGGGGGTGTGTGTTTTGTTTCTATTTTGTGTAGACAAGTGTGGGCTACACTTTGTTATTTCAAGGTTAGACATCATCTTGGAGAGGTAGCAAACTTGGTGATTGTGGATCTTCTAGAGGGGTTGCATGTTCCAAGCTTTTTTATTCCATCAAATTTTGTTCCCCCTTGAAATGAAAAAATTCCACACTTTCTTAATGTTTTGTTTTCCTTCTACAACTTTTTGTATGATGATGGAGCTCTTCTTATCTTCTACTTATATGATTTAGGTGTTTTGAAGGATATCCTAGGATATGTCTCTAGTAATAATTTCAAGATTCATAAAAAACAATTTGTTGTCAACATTGGATTCAAGCTCCCAAATCCCTAGGATCCTTCTAAGATAGTTAGTTGATTGCCACACCTTGTGTTTTGTTTCCTTGCATGGAGTTCCTTGTGCATGTTTTCATTATTATGTACATGTTACTTGGCCTTGTGAACTTCCATGTATGGTTGAATGTCATTTGGGTCCTAGAATCATTTTAATGCATCCAATGTCATCCTAATTTATTTATTTATTTTGTTTTCAAATTATGTTGAATGAAACCATGTTACTTGTGTGGTCATTTTCCTTTGACAACAGAAACTAAGACAACCCAAGGACTTCAAGTTGAAGGAAGATGAAGGGTTATCCAAATATGGGTTAGATGTCACCACATATGACATCTTGATGAACAATATCCAGAAGGACAACCAACTTTGTCAACATAATGGTGTTCCATGGTGTGGAGCAAGAGAAAATGACTTTGTATTTATGTCCACATTCATTCAAACTTGTTGTGTTTCTAGAGATGTTGTTGTAGACTTGATTGCTAATGCATGTATGCTTGCATTTTTTCCCATTTCTTGGGGTATGGATATTTTTGGTGGAATTTACAAACTTGTTTGTTCATGGTAGGTATATCCATTTATGTTTTTCAGAATGAAAACAAGCATATTCTTGGGTGTAAGCAAGATATTTTGTATATATATTTTTTTTAAAATTTGAAAACAACAAAAAAAAATCTTTCAAACTTCTAACCTTCTTTTAGCATTTCAAAACAAGTGAAACTTTTAATTCTTTTTCATGGACATCTTTAGCCTCCCTCTAGCTTTTCAAAACAACTTGTGTCATCATTTGAACTTAAAAAACTACCCCAATAATTATGTCATTTTTTAGGGGTTGCAAATGATTTTAGTTATGAAAACAAACTCAATCAACAAAAAAATTATATTGGAATGTTCACCACATCAATATTGAGGTGCTTATATATATATTTGCAAAAACATTTGACTTATGCAAGTACTTGAACTTTATTTTTCAAACTGCCACAAATTTTAGGTCCAATTCAAATATTTGAAAGTAATTTTAAAAAGCATGATTATGAAAATTTAACTTTTGAAGTCCATGCAAATAAAAGCTAAAAAATAGTGTACCCAAAAAAAATTACTATCCCCATAAAATCATCTATTTATTAGTCCTTTCATTTATAGACCCCGATATATTGTTGCTTACATTACTTTTTGTGTATACTTTCCCATGTTTTCACCTTCTTGCATTGGAAAGAAAACAAGAGAATATTTGACCATGTTTTCAAACCATTGGCCAATGACCACCTTGACAATAACATTGTTGGTGGTCATGATGTTGAAGACCAAATGTTTGAGGATGATTAAGAAGTGGGCTTGATAATAAAGCATGGTCATCATGATCTACTTTTAAAATGTATTCTAAATTTGTCAACCTTCAATTACATGGAAAAATAGATGTCATATGTTCTAATTTGCATGTTGTTGTGTGTAGCACCACACCATTGCACACAAAAATTTGACTATTTTTTTGCAAGGATGGATTTGTTCAAAGTCCGTCAATGAGCCCTTAACTTCCCATTTATTTTGTAGCTTTTGTTGATGCCTATGTTGCACAATTGTCTCCTTTTCATTCTAATGCTTCTTACCAAGGTGTTGATGTTTTACAATATGGGTTTTACCATGAAGTTTGGGATTCCACCTGTAATATGGAATGATATGGTATTGGCAATTGAAACATGTGTTTTTATGATGCATATGTTGTTAATTGCCATTGTCTTGAGCTTCTTCTCTCCACATTGATGAGAAAGTGTTTTGTATCTTGTTTTTTACCATTGAAAAAAGATTCTACCTTTGATTACAAAATGCACCTTCACATAAATTCATGTATTTGTGACAACTACACTTCAAAAATACAAGCAAAACTGTCATTTTTTGGGGTGCTTTCCATAAATATCTAAACTTTGTTGTAACATTGGATGGCTTGAATGGTTCAAATAGTTGTTTTGTTGCTTTTGCTTGCGATTTGTTGTCAAACATACTACCACATTAATGGTTTTCCAAACATGCGCCATGGTGTTATGTACTTCTAAAACAATTCCTAATTTAATTGATGGTGTTTTCTTAGCAAACCATGGCAACTACACCCATTACTCCCATAGTCTCTTGGACTTTAACTTCATTAAATAAGATTGTGGCATCTAGCCAGATACTAGCATCTTGATCAATTGGAGGTGTATAAAAGTTGAAAATTTATAGTTTTTTCTTCAAATTGTGGTTTGATTTAAGCTTTTTTCATGCATTCATTCATTTCATCCAACCTATTCAATATCATTCACAAATTGTTGAAATGACATTCATTCAAGTGTTCATTCATCCATGTGGATGAATGTTATTATACTAGGTTGAACTTTTAGCTCTTCCATAAAACATCCTCACTATTGCTTGATTTAGCGAGTTCTAAATTTCAATATCTTAATTTAAAGTCAATTGCCACATTGATTAAACCAATAATCAGTCTTCCCATTTTATTACAATTTAGGGAAATGTATGTTTTTTTTCAATATTTTTAGACATCTATTATCGTATTGTCATATGGGTATTAACAATATTTGGATCAAATGCATGTGATTTCAAAATCAATGAATGACATCTATGCCCACTGTCTCTATGTGAATGTCTTCTATCCTACGCATGATTGGATGCCATTTCCACACGAAAATTATTGTTTTCCAAACATGGATGCATTTCGTTTATCCACATTAACCCATATCCATATACATGGACTATACATGCACCCTATGAGAGTACACTCCACAAAGACAAACCTCCATGGGTGGGGATGGGGGAGAAACTAAAGAGTGCACACTGGATGTGCTAAATATTGATAGAGGGCTACCAATGGGCATGCTCTAATGAACAATTCAAAGATACATAATCAACTCATTATGCTTGAATTTGTATGGATGATCACCATTCTCGGCTCCATCTTGTTATGCATGATGCATTGTCACTTGTCAATTACATCACAATAGTTAAGAAAGGAGCAATGATCCAACGCTAGATAAACACCCAATACTATTGAAACCAACAAAATCACCAACAAAACATGCATATAAATCAACAATAAAGTAAAATCTTATTAAAAATTAATGACTAAAATCCTATGAAAAATTAATATATGAAACAAATACTTGACAATGAAAAATTACATGAAAAATCATGTGGGAAACTAATGTTTTATAGTAAATACTTCTCAATGGTGCTATCAAAAGATAATATTCCAGTTGCAGAGTTATATTAGAGGTCACTTTATGTGTGTGTGTCTCTCTCCCACAACTCGACAAAAAAAAAATCATATAAAATTTTAATAAATAAGATCCTGATGAAAAATTCATGTTTTTGAAGTAAATAGTTGACATTAATGGTGTTATAAAAACATGATCTTATTGCAAAGTTTGTTCTCACACACACACACACTCTCTCTCTCTCTCTCTCTCTCTCTCTCTCTGTGCCTACCAATATTCCTTGCATTGTTTGCTCTGCTATGTGTAGACTGTAGACTCTACACACACATCCACATCTAGAGATTTGGAACACCCAACAGATTTATTGGGGTGGAGAATGCTCAAAGTTTTGAAGAAGATAAGGTTATATGGCTTGGAAGATGAACAAGGATCACATTCATTGCTTGCTTTCTTGACGACCGATCCAGAAGACGGATTGCGTTGAGACGACAGAGACACAGAAAGAGAGAGAGAGAGAGAGAGAGAGAGACACACACACACACACACACAGACTGAGGCTGCAGGTATGGTGCTTGTTCGGCGTATTCCGCTTATCAAGTTTCCGAATCGTCGTGGATTGCCGCCTATCTCTGCAATATTTTCCTCAGGTATGTTTTCTCGTCAAGAGACGGGGTTTTCATGGATCGTCTTTGATTCTGACCTTTACTGTTTTACATCTTTAGAGGTTTCCGTATCGAAGTACCCATCCACTTTAATATCTCTTGAGATTGTTTACATACCAAGGTGTTTGCCGTGATGGTGATGGTGTATGAGCAGGAGAATCAGCAGCGCCGCGCGCAGCATCGTCTCCAGCATCCTCTGCTGATGTGAAGACTGCTGTATCAGCAACAGCTGCAGACGCCACATCAGGAAGCCAGTCATCCCGGATCACAGCAGTATCTCGTTAAGAAACCGAGGCTATTTGGGTAATCTCTCTCTCTCTCTCTCGTGTCCAATTCATCGGGGACGTGACGCATAGGGCGTCATTCAAGCACACTTCGATTCTGCTTGTTCTAGGAGTTCCGTGTTGACGAATCTCAGCATAAGCTTGATTGCTGTAACATTTCACTATGTTTTTTCTTCTGATGATGATTTCTTTGTGTTGCAGCTTGGTGGTGTTGTATAACCAGTATGCCTCCTGAAGAAACCTGAGGCTATGTAGTGCTGCGAGTAAACCATTCATTTGTGTGGTTTGCAACATTCAATTGACATTGATCTGGTCAGTATTGAGTCAGTGGTTGTGAAACAACATGCTCTTGATTTGGCAGAACCACACCATCCTTCACTCATGGAATTGTGGACACAACTACTTAAAGTTCACATAAGAATTCGATTTGCAGTGATTATGAAGTTATCCTGATATTGAAGAGTTCAGATGCAAAATATGCAAGCATGTGGATGCATGTAGAAATGTTCCACTGACACATAAAACAAAGGGTTTGGCTCTTTAAGGTAGACCTCAAACTTCAATACAGAATGATTTTGTAGCTTTTGATAGCAATCATCCTGTGCTAGAATTGCCTCATTCCCTCAGCACCCATTTCACAGTTTGAGGAAGTTTACTACACTTCAGCACAGATGGGCTAGTGCACAGCTGACAGTTGTACATCAGCTCTTTGAAGTTGAGAGCTGAAAACTTCTGTGCTCATCATAGCTCCTAACTGTAAGCCTCTTCCCAGTCATTGAAGTTTTCTGAACAGGTATACATAATAGCTAAAGATAAATAGCATTTGAAAACTCAACTCCTATCAACATATGCAGCAATTTCATTCCTCCCCAACACTGTAGACAAAAGGAAACCCATAGTAATGGAGGAGCAAAAACTGAGTGAGTGGAACACAAAATGTGGCTATTGACAGCAAAATTGGGTGAGGAATATGTGCAGTTCCTTTCAGGAACACACTGGCCAGATCATTTGTTTAACACAGGATCTTCCTCACAGTATAGTCTGCTCTTGCTCCTTCGCATACTTACAAAGTATTCAGCTCATCCACATACTCTTGAATAGAGATAATCTAGGCTCAGAAGCAGGTGCTATCATTCACCTCAAAACCCTTTAAGCACCTGACCAGTAATCCTGTTCCATTTCCAATCTGAAGACCATGCCTGTAGTCATGAAAAACATATACTGCATCATCCTGGTGTTCTCTGTGATCCACTCATAAGACAACAATGCCTAATTGCAACAATACTACTCAGATCTTGCAGCAAATCGCTCCACCTGCTTGTTCTTCAGGTTGCTACCAACCATGGGTTCTCCAATCCCTGTGCTGACTTCAGCAAGCACATGGGAATCATTATAGTGAGTGACAGCTTCCACAATTGCACGTGCCCGCTTTGCAGGATCCCCACTTTTGAAAATCCCAGAATCCACAAACACACCATCACAGCCCAATTGCATCATAAGCGCAGCATCTGCAGGTGTTGCTACACCACCACCAGCAAAATTAACCACGGGCAGCCTTCCAAGCTGCTTTACCTGCCTGGTCAGCTCATAGGGGGCTTCAATCTCCTTTGCAAAGGTGAAGACCTCATCTTCATCCAATGTTTGTAACCTCCTGATCTCACCCAAGACTGACCTGGTGTGCCTCACCACTTCAACAACATTCCCAGTGCCAGCCTCTCCCTTTGTTCGGATCATGGCAGCACCCTCAGCTATGCGCCTCAGTGCCTCACCTAAATTGCGGCAACCACACACGAATGGAATCCTGTAGTTGTGCTTGTTGATGTGATGTGCATCATCAGCTGGGGTTAGAACCTCACTTTCATCAATATAGTCCACACCAATGGCCTCCAAGATTTGAGCCTCCACAAAATGACCTGTCCGCACACACCAAGTAACAAAGATTGAATTAACCTGCTGTATTAATATGTAGAATGTAGAGTCAAAAACTCAAATCATCATTACTCCACCAAACAGGGGGATGTGCACAAGAGGCTTTTCCCATCTGGTAAACTGGTAAACTAAGCAGGTATCAGAAACAGGACAAAATCCAAGGGCAAACTCACCAATTCTTGCCTTTGCCATCACAGGGATGGTGACAGCCTTCTTGATCTCTTTGATGAGTCCAGGGTCACTCATCCTTGCAACACCACCTTCTGCCTGGACATCTGCTGGCACATGCTCCAGTGCCACCACTGCTACAGCTCCTGCCTCCTCTGCAATCCGAGCTTGCTCCACGTTCACTACATCCATGATCACTCCACCCCTCAACATCTGCGCCAGCCCCACCTTCACAGCATAGGTTGCCTTCTTGCTATTCTCTGACAGCACTCCATTCCCATACACCGCCACCACTCCATTACCAGTCTCCATCTCTCCAATCCCTTAAGCTGTCTGCCTTCCAACCCCTTTCCTCTCCAACCAAACTGCAAACTCACAAACACAGCAAAATAGTATGGCAAGTCAGTTTTCACAGAGCTTCAAGTCACCAAAAACAAAAAAATTGTCACTTCACATGCACAGCAGTATAATTTGCTTTCTGCACACAAATCTGCACTACAAATGACAATGACACTGGACAAGAACGCTTGACACTGCATCTACATTCCAAATCTCCTTTGCGAGGGTTTCTGGTTTATCAATCAGTTAACAAAGGCTGCAGAAGGATTCAGAGTCCGTTGGTAATATAATGTTGAAGACAGCGTTAAAACGAAGATCGAGGCAAAAGTGTGTTCATTAAGAGAGAGAGAGAGAAATGAAATGTCATCTTCCTCTGTATGATTGCAGAAGCTCCCAGCGAACGGGAGGTTGGACCAGTTAAGTTGCATTGATGGACACCGACTGAAGATCTCCTTAGAGCGACATTCCAATGAGCAAAGATCGATTGAGCACCCGGAATCATTTAGATACTGCTCTGCTCCGAGCTTTCTAACCATCTTTAATGTGGCTATAGCATTCTTAGACATTAGATGACGCAGAGGAAAGAGCGAACGCATGTACGCAAAACAACCTGACCCTTAATACTCCTTCCTACTGCGTCATCTCAGATGCATACACAATTTTAGCATCTTGCCGAGTGCCATACTTGAGAAAGTCGAGCCGCCGCATATATACTCACTCACAAACAAACAAAATTCCAAACCCGTAAAAAACTTCTCAAAACAGAGAGAAGGCGTACCGAGCAACAACAAGCCAAACTGAAAAACACAGGCAAAGAATCCCTAGTTGTTCCAAATCGTGTCACCGATTCCCTGGCTAGTCAAATCTTTGCATTGCTCGCAGACACAGGAAAAGATGACGAAATTTTGCTTACCTCTTCGGATACTCTACTCCCTCCCTCCTGTTGGATTCAAAACGCCAGTAAGGGGGGGAGAACCCCCACACACGGCTAACTAAGTCCAAAGAACACGACAACCAAAGACACGGCACACAGAGAGAGAGAGAGAGAGAGAGAGAGAGAGGAATCCAATTTCCATCTCCGTTTGGAAACAAATCTCACATTTGTAGTTTTGGTTTTGGTTGCGTCCGATCGAGCCGCGTCCAATACGCTCCGATTTCTTCCTCCCGGGGTACGATCCGTTTCCTCCGTTGGAAAGGAAACCTTCGTTGGAAACGTCTGATTTGTGCGAAACGTTTTGGCAATGAAAGCGAATAAGAAATGGAAGCGAAGGGAATAGAAATGACTGACAAGAGCGACAGAATGGCTCTATTGTTTTTTTTTGGGGGTGCGAACTCCAAACGCCTGGCAACATAAAAAACAAATAAAGGCCCATCATTTATTTTTCTTTGTTTTTAGAATGACAAATCAGAAAATTGGAACTTTCGAAATTTAGAACAATCAATTCAAGATTTTACTAAGCCTTTCAAAATTCACAAGGCTCATTTCAAGCTTTTACTAAGCCTTTCAAAATTCACAAGGCTCAATTCAAGCTTTACTAAGCCTTTCAAAATTCACAAGGCTCAATTCAAGCTTTACTAAGCCTTTTGAATTTTGGAAGTTCCATACAAAAATGAGATAAGTTAGAAATAAAGTTAGGAAAAGTCTCAAATAGGTAAAAGATTCAGGTTGGGGAGCACCTTGAAAATACAAAGGAAAAAAAATTGGCGAGTTGTAACATTAGGGTAAACCAACACCCATCAATGCACTAGGTGGCCATTTTGTCCATTGTATGAAGTGCATTTTTTCATTAGGTTCCTCATTTTTTGGGGTTGATTCTTTACTTTATTTGTTTTTCCTATTTTTTCTCAACTTTAATTAATTTCACCTTACCTATCATCTTACCTTTCAATGTACCTAGCTACTTATTACATTCACTCCCTTCACTTACACCCACCCACTCACTCACCTACTTATCTACCCATCCACCCATCCTCTTACCTACCAAATACTTATGTGATGTTGATGTCAATTAACATATTGTGTCAAATGCATGTATTACAAAAAACCTTGTTGATAGTTATTTTGTTTTGTATATGAGCCTTGGATGAAGATATTGCACAAGCCCCAAATGTAAATATTACAATCATGTCAATTCCAACAAACACTAAACAATAGCAACAAATGTGGCAATGGATTTGACACATTTGCTATAAAATGTTGAACATTTTCAAAAAAACAATTTTTTAAATATTGTACTCACACCATGATTAACATTGTAAATATTTTTCTTACGCAACAATTTCAAAGAAAAAAAAAGTGCGATCAAATCATAAAATTTTTCCTTTCAACCCAAAGGTTCAAGGTTCAATAAAATTTTCAATTTTTTTTGGCCAACAAACAAAATGGACGGGAAAAAAAAACATTTAAATAATTTTTAAAAGTTAGTTGTCTTTAGGAAACGACTTCGTTAGGGGAAAAAAAAGACTAAATGTTAATTTCAAGTAAGTTGCCCTAGGGAACAATGTAAATTCCCCATGGAGAAAAATGAAATCCCCTAAGGAACAAATGAAGTTCCTTGAAAAACACATTTTATAAGAAATGAGAAAAATTCCCAAAGGTAACATATGTTTTGAAATTTTTTACAACCATGACCATCTCATATTCATCTTTATATAAACTTGCAACCTATCATTGGAAAACTTTTAAGGAAGGCTATGACTTTGTTCTTGAAAACAAGTCAATCAAAATTCATATGAAAAAGTTACGATTGGATAAAAATTTGAATGCATTTGCTCCCCAGGGCAACTTAGGCCACTTTTTCCCAAGGGGACATGGTTGCTCCCAAGGCAACTTAAAACCTTTCTCCCTAGAGGACATGGTTGCTCTTTGTGGCAACTTAGGTCCCTTTTTTTTTGGAAAACATAATTTTTTTTTCAAAATCAACATGTGCCTAAAGGAGCAAGGGCTTAAGTTACCTTGCAAAACAACCATGTTCTCTAAGGAGCTAGGCCCAAATTCCTTGGGAAACATATGCCTTGAATTTTTGTGTGATCATAAGCATCTTATGTTCACTTTTATATAAGCTTGCAACCTATCATTAGAAAATTCTCAACTGTTTAATGGAAAGCAATTTAATCATAATTCATATGAAAAAGTTACAATCACACAAAGATTCAAATTCAAGTGTTCTCGGAGGAACAAGGTTGCTCCTCAAGGAAACTTAAGCCCCTTTCTCCCTAGAACATGGTTGCCCCTTAAGGCAATTTAAATCATTTATTTTCAAGGCAACTTAAGCTTATTTTCTTTGAGAAAAACATGGTTACATCCCCAAGGCAATTTAGGTCCCTTACTTCTTGGGGGAAGATGGTTCTCCCCAAGGAAATTTTTATTGTTCCTTGGGGAAAAATGGGCTTAAGTTGCTTAGGGAGCAAACATGTTTTAATCTTTGTGTGATCAAAACTTTTTCATATGAATTTTGATTGAAGTGTTTTCACTTACAAAGTTATAACCTTCTTTGAAACAATTTTAATGATAAGTTGTAAGCCTATATAAAAATGAACATGAGATGGTTATGCTTGCAAAAATATTTGAAACATATGTTTCCTCAAAAAACTTGGGCCCTTCCTAAGGGAAAGTTCATTGCTCATTGAAGAAATTACCTTTCCCTAAGGAACTTCTCATATTCATGAAAGTTACTTTTAAGGAACTTCATTTGTTCCCTAGGGAAGTTAATCCCTTGTTCCCGTAGGCATATGGTTACCCTTGGGGAACAACTTAAGCCCCTTGCTCCTTTAAGAATATGGTTGTTCTTTTATCTCCTTATTCCTTGGGGCAACTTATGTCCCTTGCTCTCTTGGGAACATGGTTCATGGGGAACATTTTTTTTGAAATAAGTTGTTTTTGAACAAGGAACTTAAAACTTTTGCCCAAGGACACACGTTTTTCATCAATTTTGTTTGTGAATGAAAAAGAGAATTCAAAAAAAGGTTCAAACCCTAAACCTTTGGGCTATAAATGGGGATTTTAACCATTGCAATAGTGTTTTTGCTTTGAAAATAGTGCAAAAAAAATAAATTCAAGCATTAGTCATTGTGTAAGTACAATAAACAAATTTTGATTTATTTTTTTCATGTTGGGCATTGTATTGTTTTGTAATTGTGTCGAACCCAATGTCACATTTAATTCATTACTATTGTTTAATGTTTGTTGTTAGTTCCAAGCCTTCACTTGCATTTTGGCCATTTTTTATTTTTGTACTAATTAAATTAAACCCTAGGTTGGATTTTGGGGAGAAATTTTTAGTGGGTCAAATTTACATTGGGCTTAATCAACCCAATATGTGGATATTGTAAACTTGGCAACATTCCCAATGCCAATTTGGTATTGTATGTGGGTATTTCATTGATTAAAATTTGTAGTATAAATGAGGATATTGGGATGAACTTGCCATACTTTTTATTATTATGACGAAGGTTACATCCAAATTAAAGTATTGCATTGTGTGAAATATTTTTAGTTGAGGTCCTTTCATATGGAGGTTGTTAATTTTTAGATCTACCCCTCATGTCAATATTGCATGTAAAGGTTTGAATGCATGATGCAATTCTTCTCAAAACATTTAATTTTTTTTCTTTTAATTTAATTTTTTGCTTCATTTATTTATTTATATTTTGTTTATCTTTGTTATGAATGCATATTTTGTGCCCCACATGTGGTATTACAAGATTGACCACAAAATTAACGTGTGTGTTGAAGTAAGGGGGAACCAAGAAGTAGGAGGTAGGAGGGGTAGGTAGGGGAGGCCAAAAAATTTAATTTGGAGGGGTTAAGTGGGTGGGCTACATCCATGAACAAAACCCAAAATGGGTTTTAACTTTTTCCCAACATTAGTGAACGGTATGTGGGCTCCAATGCACCATGCAAAATGGATGGTGTGTGAATATGAACACATTTTAAAAAATAGTTATCATCTTTTTGACAAACAATATTTTGTTATTTTTTGACACATAATTTATAGCTAACCATAGTCAAAGACATGGTTGACTATGGTTAGTTATGTAGTAAGTACTAACTAATGTTTGTTATTTATTAGAAACATGAACAAGCCCCTAATAATTATTAAGGTGGTTGTTAGGATTCATAATTCTGGTAAAAAAACAAATAATGAGTTTTGATATATAACCATCATTTTCAAATATCTGAAAAAAATCAAGAAATCAACCATAAAACCATTGATTCTTTCTTTAAAATTGCAAGCTTTTAATGTTTTAAAAATAATCAAAACTAATGCTTTTTTATTTGGAATTTTAAAAATAGTTAAAACTATAATTTTTCAAAATCTAGATTATTAATAAAAAATTGGAACTCATAGTTCTTTAAAAATTAAAATAACCACATAACACTAATACCAACCATACACATGCATCTATTGACCTAATACTCATCAAGTTTCTTGCCTACTTGCCAACCTACATAGTAAGTATGTTATCTTTTACTAGCTCCAAAAGGATGACAAGCATGGTCACCTCTTCAAGAACCCAGATGAAAGCACAATGAAACCTTTGTTCAAACTTACACTAATCAAGAAAACCCCACCTTGGATTTTCACAAAATGTGCATTAAAAAAACAAAAAAAAGGTTTCACATTTTGTGGAGGCCATAGGTTGACAACAACCTTGGACCCCAACATGGAAAAAGAAATATGCAAGGCTTTGCATGTTGGAAACACCATCAATGTTGTCATTGTATAGCACTTGATGATCAACATCATGGACGCCAAGAACCTTGGTCTATTAAGGAAGAATGAAAGGCATCACATCATGGGTAGGCGATTTGTGTGACATCTTTTGCAAAAGAAGTTGAGTTGGTCCTTTAAGCAAGTAATAAGCACAACACAAAAACTCCCTAAGAACTTCAAGTAGTTGGTGGAGGAAATGAAGTTGTGCATGGCATACAAGATCTTTACCCATGACATCCCCTCGAAATTAGTATTCAACATGGACGAAACCTTTGTTTGGTAGATGCCAATGGGGTTGGCAAACACCCATGACACCAAGAACTTTAAACAAACGTAAGTCATTAGCACACATGATAAGTAGTGGCCTCACTATTTGTGTCATGAAAACCCTTGTAGGGTATGAGTTGACTTTATAATGCATTTACAAACGTTAGCAAATCAAGTGTTTACCTTCTAAAAAAAAGTGTGTGGACGTTAATTTTGTTTTCAACCTAACCAAGAACCACTGGTGTATGTTAAAATCAATGAAAAAATGGATTGAATGGTTAATCATCCCTACCTACAAATGCACTTGCAAGGAGTTGGACTTGGTTGTAAAAAGACAATGCATGTTGCTACAACTAAATGTGTATAATGTGCATCACATGGCACCATTCAAGAATTGGCTATTCACATTGTTTTTGTGCTAGGAGGGACCACATCAATGACACAAAAGGTAAACATTGTGTTCAACAAGCTTTTTAAAAATGGCATAAAAACATAATCAAAGGAGCCACCCAAGTGAGTGGACATTTTTTAAAACAATATTTTTGTATGTTTGGAAGATCACAAAAGAAACATAATAGTTTGGATTGTCATAAAAAAATTTGGAATAGTTTCCATTAGTTCTAAAGTTTATATGTTCAAAGCTTGACACAATTTTTTTTTAAAAATTGTATGCTCAAAGCATTCAAACCTTGAAAGTTAATAGTTTTTTTAAATTTTTTATTAGCAATAATTTTTGCAAAGATTTAAATAATAAATCTTTTATTATTCATCCTTGCCATATATTGCCCGTTGGGTTCTTGTCTTACTCTATTAGTGTAAATACAATGTATTTAATTAACTAAAATTGACTTCAACAAATAATTCAACATACAAAGTGATGACAAGGAAAAACAATAATGCCACATTGAACTCATCTTCACTATTTTCATACTTTCATAATTGTCCTCACATGCCAACTTCTACTTTTTCCTAGTAATTTTTATTAGTCCTCTCACATCCATTCAAATAGAAAGAAAATACCCTTAGACACCCAATAATGTTCAACAAAATAACCCCTTTTACTTCTTGATTCTTGCCTTAAATATTACACAAGTGGTTATAATTGTCTAACCATTTTTACGAATCAACTTGATGCAACAAATTTGTTTGTTGCAATAATCATCTTCATCAAGTTGATTAATTAAAATGTTGCAATTATAACAATCTATTGATTTGTTTAAATAGCCGACTTGTCTTATTTTTCCTTTTTATTATTTTTCCTTTTAACTATTGGTATGTTAAAATATTTTCATTACATTTTAAAACATTTTTTTTTACCAAATGTGCACCATTCTTTTTGAAAATTAAAGAGGATTTTAACATTGATGATTAGAAGGGCAAAAGGACTTGAACTAATGAATTTTTTTTTTGTAACCAATTTGAACACATTTGGTTCAAATGTGCTTTTCACCTTGAAAATTATGGATTTTGGAAATATGGCTTTAACAAAAGTTGTTCATATTTATGTGATAGAAGGCATGAATGCATAATATATATGATACCAAATCAAATTATAATCAAATTATAATCAAAATTCATTTAACATGAAGTGTTAAATATAAAATTTTATAAAAAAACATCATAAATATAAAATTTTAAGTTATAAACTAACACACATTTACCTTGGCGCCCATAGCTCCTTTGAACATGTTTTCACCCAATGTTCTTTGCCAAGAATTTTGTAATTAATCAACAAGGCAGTACATGCAAAATAACATCTTAAAAGTTACATGAAAATAAGGACATTGCTAAAATTTGACAAACCATTTAAAAAACAAGCTTGGGTTTGGAAAATGAAGAGTTGGCCTTTCAAGAAGAACTAATGTATGTAGAGCACAAGCTGCTTGTAGATGAATTCCTAGAACATGAAAACAAATTATTCTCAAACAACAATGGAAAATCAAAGTTTAATGATGGGGACTCAAATTTGGAATGGGATTCTATTTTTGACAAGCCTATGGGTGGGGTGGCCAAGCACATGACAAGGTTGTGCAACATAGGATATTCCAAGAATGGAGCAAATGAACATGGTGTTATGGAACACTTAGTAGCAAGAGGCTTAAATAAGGAAGTAAAAGGTTTGACAAATATAATAACTTAATTGTAAAAAAAATCAAATTAGGTGATTTAAACAACAAGGATAAAAAACTTAATGTAATCTGAAATAACTTATAGTGAAAACACAATTAAATGAGCTGTACCAAAATACAAATCCTTTTCCAAGGACTACATGTGACACATGACATTCATGTGTTGGTCCATAATTTAAAATTTAAAAAATTTCATACATAGTTTACCATTGTGTATTGGATATAAATATTTTTTTACTACATTTACATCTTGATCCTATATCATGTATATCATGTTATCTTTATGTGTTAGTAAATGGGCAAACTTGCGAATAATACGTGTGTGTCCATTCATACATGTTAAAAGATTTTGAACCAAGTTACCATTTTAACATTCATGATGGTTATGTTAAATCATGGCCATTAAAAAAGGAAAGTTGACGATTATGAAAAATAATGGACAATTACAAGGACATGTAATTGATCATGAAAACAAGGTTAACTTGGACAAGACATTTCCAATTTAATGAACCTTGAAAATTGGCATAATATATTATTTTACATTAAAATATAGGAAATTATTGTCTTTTAAAGCATCTCGATGCCAAGGTTTTTTTTTCATCTTTCTATATTTAAAATTTTTCATTTTTTTAAAATCAGGAAATTTAGTTGAATTTATACTAGGGAAAAAAATTCCAACATTTTTTCAACTTTTTTGTTGAAAAATGATGAAATTACACTAAGGAAAAAAAACATTAGTCCACGCACATCCTTTATTTGGGCTTTTATTATCATTTATCACATTCAACTTAGAGTGTTAATTGCTTCCCCATCTTCGACCATGAACATGAAAAATTGGATCATATAAAATGAGAGACCATTTAAACGACACCACATTGGCCAATCATTGTGATCAACCAATCAAAACAAGTCATTTTCTTTTCCTAAATCTCTTGGAAAACATTGTCCTATGCATATTTACAAGTCCAAATTCAATTTCACACGATTTAAAGGTCGTACATCAACCAATATAGGTCATTATATTGATGCCAATGGAGATGATTTTATCCAAGTTTTTTTAATAAAAAAAATCAGGTAGCATCAATTGGTGAAAATCCGTGGAAACATTTAGCATTTATTGGTGAAACATTTTTATAAAATAGCTAAAATTGTAAAACAATGATGAAACACTACCCCAAAATTGAAAGTTGTATAAAAAAATAATGAAATGTTTTCAAAAAAAAAAATCCCTAATTATTGGAAAATTATTTCAAGTAAGGAATTTGTTAGATTATATATATAATCACAATGCAAAAATTCACCACAAGAAATAAAATAAAATCTCTTATCCATTCTTGCTAGATTTGAGATGCAAAATTCCAAAAAACCCGTGAAAGTTGGGGTGGTTTAGAAATTTGGCTTGGGCCTAGGGCAAACTCTTAAAGATTTCATGCCTTTGGACTTGGGCTTGAGGCCAAAGATTGAAAGGTTCTTTTGCCTGGGGTTTGAAGCAACCATTGGTCCACCCTATCTTCGGCCCTAAGCAACCTATGGTCATTTTGTAATGGTGGCTTGGGCCCTAAGCCATCGTGTCTTGGACCTTAGGCCACCTTGTAGTCCTAGCCCCTAGGTAGCTCATGGTCAAATTGCTCATAATTTTAAAATTAATAAGTTGCCCATGAATGCCTATAATTTATTCCTTCCTTACCCAAACATTTTTTTTTTCTTTGGGGTTGTGGGGGTGGGTTTGAAATTGGGGGTAGAATGCTCGTTTCAGAAACACCTTGGTCTTTGGATGATTATTAAATATATATTTAATGAAGTAAGTAATATATACTAGCTATAATTTAATTATGAATTTTCAAAGTTCAAAAGCATGATTCTAAACAAGGCCATTACAATTAAGAAAAAATAAAATCTTATTTTTTAAAAACTCAATGAACACTTCAAACCATATATTTTGGCATGCAATGCATAAACATGAGGGAAAAATAATAATTTATTATTATCATTATTTTAACAAACCAAATATATTATTTCATTAGTTTTAATATTCAAGATTTTTTTTAGATGCTTCCTAATGGTACCACCCAAGTTTCACCGTGTGCCGTGAAGGCTATAATAGAAGTTTGCTCTAACAGAATTTTTTTAAATATAGGAGAAGGGCCTGAGTACTGGCCTCGGGAACAAGTTGAAAAATCACGGAAGGGCCAGTACTGAGGACCTTTTCCTATGTAAAGCAGAGCTGGGATTTTTTTCACTTTTGAGAAATAGTGACAGGCTGGCTGATACCTTCCGCTGGTCTGAAGATCCCAGTACAGCCTGGCTGGTGCCTTCCACCGCAGAGGATCTCGCTTGCTGAAAACAGGTTTCTTCAGGCAGGTAAGGGAGCTGAAAATACAAAGCAAAAATCCAGGCAGTGCTTTACGGATGAAGAGACCTTAATAAGGATGAAGGAGCCCAAGTTCCTGAGAAGGTTACCTGAGAATCACCCTGGCTAAGGTTCCCTAGCGTACCAATGTTCGATGGATGAATTTTTTTTCCATCCAAGGCAGTAGGTAATATCATTGAGAAGCATTTAGGGTTCCAACTGTGCGTGCACGAGGATAGCCTAGGCGCTGCTGATCGGGTGCGAAGACTAGACAAGAGAAGAGAAAGAGACAAACAAAGACCAGGAGCTCGGTGAATTCGATGTACAATAGAGAGGCAGAAGAAGAAGAAGAAGAAGAAGAAGTGTTGCCAAGTTGATCTTAAGAATCTAGCACGATTTTTTTTTTTTGGAAAGCAAGAAAGAGAGACATCACAGTTACAGTCTACAGCGAAATTGGGAATCGACAAATGTAGAAATTGCTGAAAGTAGTAGAGATTCAGACAAGTACCCGAGAATCGCGGCAGCAGAGACCGTTTCCTGCTTTCTTCGGCTGCGATAACCAAGCTTTGGAGGAAGGAAAGGTGAACCGAGAGAAATCTGGAAAACTCCGGAAGTTTCCGGCAATGGCGAGTGCGGGAATGAATACAGTAGCAGTGGGAATAGCGGTGCAGTCTGATTGGGACAACCGCCATTTCTCCAGCTCCCTTTCCCTCAATGTGCGCCGTCTCTTTGAGTTCTTGTTGCAGTTCGGTAAGTCTGTTGCAAGACTTTTACCTTTCCTTTCTTCTGGATGCCGATAACATACTTGTGTGGTTTCATCCTTAGACTAGAGTTGGATATTCGAAGCTCCTCTTTGAATCAATTTGCCTCTTCTTCTTCTTCTTCTTCGCAGACCCAGTTTTGCATCAACAGAGATGCCATGCTTCATACCTTGCAAGAGGAAACTTAGAGCCTTTTCTCCATCTCTCTGTGTCTTCAGCCCCCAAGGAAGGTACTATCTTCCAAAGTGCATGAGCATTCCATGAACATTGCATGAGCATTGCATGATTTTTCCTTTCCCCATCTGTCTGTCAAAGCGCTTCAATTCTGCTCATCAGTGGAGCTGATTGACAATGCAGTTACGTCTGTTACGTCTTTCTATGCCATGACAGTAGAAGAAAGCATGAGAGTGTGTTGTTCTTTTTGTGGGCTACCAGAGTGTTCAGACTTACCATAACCATCCATCAGATGATGTTGGCACTCTCCAGGCCACTCCAGAATTCTCACACTTGATGGATTGTTGAGGAGCTTCTCGCTAGCTTTTCATGTCATCTACTGCAGTGTTTCTTCTTGTGCACAAGGTTTTAATGATGTGGCAATGAGAGAACAGATTGAGGATCCAAAATGTGATTTTGAGAAAATACTAACTTTCCAAGCAGATATGCTGTCTAACATTGTCTAGACTGTCTAAACATTATGCCATGGAAATGGTGGAAAATTGAGATGGGTGGGAGAAAAAAACTCTATTTGATGATGGGCCTCTAGTTCACCAATTGATTACTAGAGTGCACAAGATTTCTTTTTGGTAAAGATGTTTGCTCTCTGAGTGCTAGAGGGCATCATGATTGAACCTTCCTGTTGATTCCAGAAATGCAACAGAAACTCAGGACACAGATGTTTGTATAACAGTTTGATGTTTGTTATATACTTATCTACACTCACTGTCAGGAGCTGATGTGGTCAATGGGGAGTCATAGCACTGTTATTCATGATTAAGGTGATGGTCTGACACTTTGTGAGTAGCACTCATAAGGGAATGGCCCCATTGTTGTGTTACCTTCAAAGTGTTAGTTTTGGAGTTTTCTCTGCAATCTCATTGATATGCTTTAGGTAGAGAGGTCTGCTCTTACATGAATCTGCAGGTGCTGTAGATTAGAAACTGAGGCACTCACATGGACTGACTTTGGTTGAGCATGGAACCTGCTGGCTGTATGTAGAATCTGCAACAAGGAGCAAACTGGCAGTTTTGAATGAGAAACTCACTGTCTTGGAACGGCAACTGGAGTACTTGGAAGCCCAGTTCAGCACAGCTGTCAATTCCTCCTGAATTCTTCCCATGACTTGATAGCTTCAGACTTCCAAGTTATCCAAGTGATTGTGCCAATGTTCACGTAATTAAAAGAGAGATATAAGCTTGCTGGACTTGCAAGAGACATAGTATATGTATTTATATTTATGGGGCTGTCACTTTGACAGCTAATTGTGAAACAATCATGGAGTCTTATTGATCATGTCAAGACCAGTTAAAACTGGGAGTTTTATAGATGGTACTGGGTATTTACCAATTTCAGTCCTCTTTGGGCTGTACGGGTGTGACTGAAACTTAATCAAAATAAATAGGCTGAACTCTGAATGTTTTGTTCAAAATAAAGACTTGTGTTTTCCAGAATATCTTTGGAAGATCATCTCATTTAAACAAGAATTCTTCCTGGATGCTCTTTCAAGTACAAAGTTGCTCATGTTTCTGCCATCACCTTGTGGTGCAGGTCTCTTTCTTGCCTTCAAGACCTCAATCAACCCCAGTAAAGGTGTTGACCTCATGTCCAGTATTTTGATGATGTGCTATAAGAGGTGTTGTTAGAGTTATGACCAATGATTGGAATGCAATCACAATTTCAAGCAAAGTTGGAAGCTCTTTGTGAGCTCATACAGATTTTAGTTCTCCTCAGGTTCCATGGTCAGCTGTATATATGTGTAATTGTCTGTATATACCAAAAGTTCCTGTTATGGATTGGAGTAGGATCCCTAATCTCCTAACTGATTGTCTTCACTTATAGAGGGGAAAACTAGTGGTTTGGTGTTTGTTCTGAATATTGCAGTAGGGTGGAAGCGGCCAACCTCAGTTGACCTCTTTAGGAGAACTTTTGAGTCCTCACAAGGGCAGCAAGTGTTGGTCTGAGATGGCAGCATCAGTAGATGGAACATGAAGACTGACCTGTTCCTCCAAGATTTATCAAACAAGAAGTAAAGGTTGAAACAGTTGTGGATACTATTGAATGTGTGAACTTGTGGGGGTGAAAATGATGAGCAAAACAGTATCTGGCCCATAACAACTCTGAATAAGCTTTGGTGATGAGAATCCATAGGTGGATTCTCACAAAGAGGGGTGTCTGTTTTGAGCCAGCAATTAATCTTCCCTGTTTTTCACTGTTTTCTGAGACACATTCAAATATCTGTGTTCAATTTTGTGTCCTGAGCTTCAGATTTCTGTGCTGCAATGATTCTTATTGTACCCAATTAGGTTATTGGGAAAGACATGCATTTCAAACTACAGAATGTGCTGTGATTGTTTTGCTGAAGAGGAGGAACTTGGGTCCTCAAATTTCTTTTGCAGGAGCTTTTCCAGAATTTTCCATGACATTCTTGTATGTGAGGAGGTCTTGGAGAAACCTGATTTAGGATGTTGTGAGGCTCTTGAATTGAAGCTTCCTCCACAAAAGCTCAAGACTTCTACTCCAAAGCTGAATTATTGTAAGGTGCAAACAACACATCTTGTATGAGGTATTGTTTCCCCTTCTAGCCCTGTTTCTGAGATTAGATGTTCTACAATTGTAATGCTTGTATTGCAACAAGATTCTTTTGAATTGTTGGAGGTGTCTTTGGACTTGTATCTGGACTTCTTCAGTTTGGAATGGTCTGCAAAGGGATCCAGATGTTACTGTACTTTCTTGTGTATACATGGACAAGGAAACTCCACAACTTTCTTCTGTGCATATATCCATGAGATTGCAGAGGAAACTCTACAACTTGTGTATATGTCTATGAGATTGCAGAGAAAAACTCCACAACTTTCTTGTCTATATATCTATGAGAGAGCTTTTCTCCACAAACTTTCACATCTTTTTTTGTGTATACAACTATGAGATTGCAGAGAGAACTTTTCTGCACAAACGTCTTGTGGATATATCTATGAGATTGCAGAGAAATCTCCACAACTTTCTTGTCTATATCTGGATTGATTCTGCAGTTATGCAGGGATCTGATGGTGGGTTACAAATTGGCGCTGAAAATGGGCCGGAGGTACAGGATGTTGATTCCTTGTAACCCTTGCTAATGATGCAGACCAAATTTCCATTTATGGATTTGGGTCCCTTCTTTCAGGTTTGTTAGTTTCTTCTCTCTGCACTACTTTCCCCAGCTGTGCATTCTTCATTCTCTTGTATCTTTGTTTGTTTGCAATAGTTTTTCCCATTCTATTGTTTGCAAATCTGGTGAGCTTGAACTTTTCATTTAAGCATTCTTGCAACTGGTATGCAGCTTTTTCCAGCTTGGCCACTATGTTAATATAGGGCCTGTCTATGCTATGCATTTTACTTATTGCTGTTCTTAGTTTACTTGCTTGTTTGCTTGTATCACTCATCTCCCCCACATGTTTTGCTTCAGAAGTCTGCTTGTTGCATGTTTCTTACATCAACGCACAGAGAAGAGTGCCTTATAGCACATTTCCAAAACTCCAAAATTTCAGGTTGAGATTACTATTGGAATTTCCAGTGTATTTGCAAATATAAACACTGCATTTTTTGATGCAGGCATTGGTAATTTAGATACCATTGATAGGCACCCATCAATCTTTTGCACAAGTTGGAATCACTACAGTTTTGACTCAAAGAACAACAGATGCTTGTGTTTGTCCTCCAAACACATGTGATTTGTTATCATCATTAGCCTTTTATTTTCTGATTCATTTTTTAGTTTTATAATGAATGTTTTAGCACACTAGTGTATCTCCTTCAATTTTGAAGTTCATGGCAGCTTTCAACTTGTCATATGTATGTTCTGAAGTTTCAAAGCCAACTTTGAGTCAAGAAGCTTCAGCCTTGCCAAGTTAAATTTGTTGATATTTGATAAGTTTATCTCTCTTTGTTTGCTTAACTGCTTATGGTAATAGACCTCCCTTCTGTCCCTTGGCACAGTAGTTATTATATTCATGCATCATATGACTGCTGTTTTGCTACCTACAATTTGTTTGTGGTGGTACTGTTTTAGTCAAGATTCAGATTTCATAACTCCCAAGTTTGTGAAGTTCAGATTTGACCTGCAATGAAACAAATGGGTGAAGCTTCATCAACTCTTTGTGTAGAGCTGTGTCTGGGAGGGTTTATTCTCCTGACTGTTTTTGAAATCTTCAAATCAGAGGTTATTTCACATCCATCCTACTTGTGATTTACAATCTCTTCATTCGGGTAATGGTCTTTTGGGGCTTATCAGTCAAGGTTTGCAATTTTTTGCAATTTCTGAAAGCTGGAAGCTCAAGCTTTGGTTTAGTGCAATGAGCTGCAGATTGCAAAATGCATGACATCCATGGTGAGAACAAAATAATAAGCTCTGATCAAAGTATTGAATTGATTGGTGTTGAATACATATTGCAGGTCCCTGCATTTATTGAAAGGGAGCATGAATTTTGCTTTCTTGCTGTGAGAGACATCATCATCCTTCATGTTATCAGATTGCTCTCCTCTGAACATCCATTTCAGTTTGTGATCAGCTTTGTTGTGCTCAGTCTAAGGACCTCTACTATTTGGAAAAAAATCCTACTTGAGTGTACTTTCAAATTCCAGGTTCTCAACAGAAATCAAGAGCATATTTGGAATTTCTTTGTTACCATGGAAGATGCTAAAGGAACTGCAAAGTGATAAAACTGGAATTGGTTATGATAAACGCAGGGAGGTATGAAATCAAGTTTTGGTTTGGTTTATGAAACTGAATAGGAAACTGGGTACACATGTAGAGAAAAGAAATATCCACATATGTCAACAGTACATTAAGGATGGAACTTGGGTCCTGGAGAAAATTAAGAAATTGCATATTATTCTTTGCAAGTTACACCTGAGCACAAAGACATGACCATTTTCTCAAAAAGCAGTCATTTCCATATCTGCCCATAATTGTCTTTGTGGTGAATCTGAAGCAATCCATTTGCTGATTGCAGAGAAATTATATGAAAAATTATATCACTAAATAAATTTCCCATCCCTCTGACCATTGGGGGCTTTGTTGCAAACCTTTGAATTTTGCATTTACCTGTAACAAAGAACCATTGCAGTGGCTGTTCAAGATGCTCATTGATACGTGTTTAAGTACATCAACAGTTCTATGCCAATGACAAGCTTTCAATCCTGCAACCTAGTGGACTGAGATTTTGTGATTTTCACCCAAGGAAAAAATCAAATTTGAGAAAGTTCACTGAAACAGACCAATTGGTGGTTCTCTTATTTTTGCCAGTTTCCTGCTTTAAATCATGGACCCTTGAATTTGCCAACACACAATGCAATGAAAATCCTGTGTATCTCCTAAAAACCATCACCCAAAAGAACATGCTGTTGTACAAAACAGCCACCTTGTGTAGTTAAAAGGGATGATTGTCATAGCTGACTCTGTTCAACAGGATGGAATATCACTGTTGGCCCTTGATCCTTTGAAGCACTGTTTGCAACATTGCTATCTCCCTGAACAACAGAGGCAACGACAGATTGGAGACCATTCTGCAAATTGCCACCATTAGTAACCCTTTCAGGTGTGTCCCCAAATCCAATCTGAGTCTCTCCAAACTCACTGCCGATCATCATATCATCCAATGAACGCTTTTTTGGCCATGGAGCTGCAGCCCTGGAGATTTCGTTAGTTGAGACCAAAACAGGTACTGCCCGCTTAACCCCCCTTCCCATAATCCCAAGATGGGTGACCGCTGTTGATGAAGAAGCACCCCCAAGTGAAGGTTCATCAAATGTAGCACTTGTTGAAGGGGTGTCAACCCCTCCATTGCTTGAACCACTTGCTTGAGAGACTACAGCCATAATCTGCTTTAAACTAGCTACCGCTTCAGGATTAGCCGCTTGCAAAGCCTCCACCAGAGAGGGACCTGTTGCCATTTCTTTGAGTTCATCTGCCTGCATTGAAGCAGATGGTCAATTTTTGAAGCATGAAAATAGAAGGTAAGCAGAACCTTACAGAGCAAGCCATTTCCTCCGACAAAAAATTGAGTTGAGTTTACTGGTAATCAGGGACCACGCTATTGCAACTCAACTGATACTTCAAAAGTAAAAAGGTATGTCAACAGAAGCACATAACTTAATTTCAAGACAACAGAAAAGGGAACATGATTTTGACTAAGAATGATTGGCATAGCTGTGATGACGAGAAACAATCAAAACCCACCTTCTCTCTAAGATCCACAAGAGATTCTTCAATTTCCTTGATTTCAACATCCAGTGCCACCACTAGGTCTTCTTGGTCCTCCTTGGCAAGCAAAGCTTTATCTGCAGTGGCAAACATCTCTGAGTTCTCTTCTGGTCCTTCACTTGTCCTCTCATCTATCAGTGCTTTCAATGATTTGGCCTTATCACCAGCCTCTGGGACTCCATGCAACACAGCTTGGGCTAAATTACTTTTTGCTTCAGCAAGTTCTTCCTTTAGCCTTTGCACACGAGCTTCACAAATTGTAACTGCATGATTGCAGTATCCAAGAGCCTCCTTCGGTTTCAGGTCCAGCTGATGCGCAAGAGCTATCTTAAAATGCCTATTCAAAGTTCCATGCACTCTTAGTTTCATATACTCCTGCATTGATCTCACTCATTTGCATTCCTATCTCAATATAACAGAAACCGAGTTCTTCATTTGATTGAACTGCAATGGGTTTACCAAGATTTGCCCTATAAATTCAAGAACAAAAGATCAAAAAAGTGAAAGTGAGAGAAGTACAGTTCAGCAAGGATGCGGCTGTCAGGCTCTACCAGCCCCTCTAGAATGTGTAAAGCATTTGCATAGTCCTCAAAGCATGTCTTATAATCCTCTGCAGATACAAATCAACCCCACTACAATCATACCTCTGAGATTGCAGAGAAATCTCTACAATTACACTTTGAAGGTAACTGTTGTGTCAGTTCTGGCCCAACTGAAACAAACATAACATATACTAGTGGGGTCACCACCTTAAGAGTGTCCTGCAAAAAGTACAAGACCATCAGCTTCATGGTGGATGGCAGCAACTAGCTTCCATTATGCCTCACTGACTTCATCAGTTTTCAACAATTAGTGTAGGTACATGTAAAACAATCTGCTAAAAATGTAAGAGAAACAATCATTGAAAACCTGAGTTTCTGTTGCATTTCTGGGAGCAAAAGAAAGACTCAGTAATGATGTTGGCTAGCATTCAAGAGACATAGCTAATAAAAAAAGTCAACAGTATCCTCTTCAAACTGCAATCAATGTAAAGGCCATTCAGCAACCATCCCTCAGATATGTTCATTCAACACATGAACCAAATGTTTGAGTGAGTGTGGAGTATACATCAAACATGTGACTGTAGTAACCAGTATTGTGAAGAGAGGACAGCTGAATAGCATCAAAGCAGGAAATTCTGAAACCACTGAAACAAAAGGAGACAAAAACAAGGGACACAAAGTTAGTGCACTATAGTAGCTCTACACAAGGTAATCCAACCAAATACCAATTAGCAACAACTATTGGCCAACGCTGCCCTTTGACAAGTACATGAAAACTATCCTGAGGAAATGAGGAAAAAGAATAAGCCACATAGGTGGCCACACAGGTGGTACAAGATTAGTCATCCAGCATGCTAATGATGAGCAGCTAAACATCAAACCCAACCACAGATACATACCTTTGAAACAGTTTATGTCTGCAAGTTTGGTGATAATGTCAACAGTTTCAATGGTGCAGCAGCCATGCTTTTCATGGATGACTCGTGCAAACTCAAGCATTTTCCAAGCATCCTCAAGGTCCCCATCTTCCACCTCTTCCTCATCCCCTTGATCTCCTTCACCATCTCCATCTCCCTCTTCGTCATCCACAGGATCCTCCTCTGTGAATATGAACATAACCAAAAGCAATTTCAGTAAGTCCCCTGAGCATCCACAGATATACTGCCTCTGTCAAGCAAGAACTACATTATAACAGCTCTTTTTTATCACATGTTTAATAGATTGCTCAAAGCATCCTTAGACAACTCATATTGATCCATAATCGTACTGTCTTTTGCAGATGAGTGCCTTCTGAGGAGGTGAAATGATGGAGAAAACCTTTCCCTTTTGAGGCTTCAGAGGACAATGAGCCTCTATTACTCTCCCATGGTGTAGCTGTATCACCAAGAGGATCAGCTTCAGACTGAAGTTTGTCAAAAAGTGCACAGCCATACTTGTAGTATGTCATTGCACACTCAAGTGCTAACTCGCCATAGTGTCGCACCCTGAAATCAAACAGATAAATGTCAACAAATACATATGCACAGCCCATCCATCAACAATGGGATCTGAGCCAGTTATCCATTCCCATTGATTGCTTAAGTGCACAGTTGTATGACCCCTGAGATCTTCACATATGAACCCACAACAGAGACTGCACAGGCTTGGAAGCATAATGATCATTCTAGAACTATACATACATCCATGAGATTGCAAAGGAAAGTCCACAAAAACACTTGAACAAACCAAAACTAAAACAAACAGGATGAGTGTGGTCATAACCTTGCATGTGTCACCAACAAAGCTATGAATGGCAGTGACTAGCTGCCATTCCTCCTCACTGACCTTATCAGCACACAAACATAGGCATAGATTACGACAGAATAAGTGAACAAAACACAGAGCAAACAAATAAATATAAACCTGCATCCTGAATTTCTGTCATATGTCCAGAAGCACTCAAGAGGCATAGCTAATCACAAAAGTCAGTAGTAAGCACATTCACACTGCCATAAGCTCGTGAGGGTCAGCTTTGTTTCATTTTAGCTTGTCTACCTACAAGCAAGCATCTAACCCTCGAGCACAGGGAGGCCAATATAAAAGGTGGTATATCTGCATACATGTAGGTAGGACTAAAGACAGGCTCTCCTTGCATGTTTATTTGTTAAACCACTAGAATAACAGCTGCATGAAGATAACCTGGTCTACATCTGCAGATCTTGCATCAAACATATAGGTTTTGGCCATGTGGTAGAGCAAGCGCTGGAACCATTGGGTCATAGATGCATACAGGACAGCTTTAAAGTCATTGGATGTAATTTAATGATCAGTGATGCAATTCAACATCCTTTGCAAGAGAGACATTAGGTGCAATGACTGATCACTATGACCTGCCTTCTTTCATTAATGACCATGAAAAGAACAATGCTAGACCTTGAAGATGATTAATTAATTTGTATCCATCATGCTTGGAGCTTATACCCAAGGTATTACTTCAAACACAAAAAAACCAAAACAAGTTTGGCATTTGATAAGCAGAGAGTTGGCATACTCTCCCATAGGGGAATTGCAATCTGCAATTGGCAATAAGTGTTAGAGACTACAATTCCATAAGTTGCCTTCACCAGTGAAGCACAAGAACCTCAAATAAAATTTACATATAAACAGTGAATGCCATGAAAAATATATCTATTGAGTTGGAGAAAAAACTGCACAATAACACTTGCAGGTAACCCCTGGAAAGCATTACACTACATTACCTCCAGAGGACCTCAAAAGCTGTTGGCCAGAGGTCATATCAGTATTAGCTATTCGATGAAAGCAGTATTTCTTGCATTAAAATCTTCAGCTCAGTTGAGATCTCAAACTATTATACTGGCTATTGCAACCTGATTTGATCTTCAATCACCACACGTTTAATAATGCCGCTAAAAAACCCCTGATGCTACTACAGTATCCAGTTAAGGTGAAACTCTTTTTGCCAAGCTTCATGTGTGACAAGCTTGGAATGCCTATACAAAGAATGAACTTTGTAGGTTAAAAAATCAGTTCAGAGCTCATCAGATAATATGATCATAAAATATCCCTTTATTTATCTCTGCTGCAATTCAAACATTTTCATTCTACTAATTTGAGTAATTTGTAGTGATTGCAAGGTCCAGCAGGTCCACATGCATGCACTGATGCATCCTCTAATGCTAGGCATGTTTTGAATAAAGAATTCTTTCACCCTAAAATATTAGAGTACCTCTGAGTCTTAAAAACTTTAAGAGACTTTGCAATTCTTCTCAGGGGCCATTCCATGTGCACAATTACCTTCAACAAACAATCCTCTAATGCCACACATATTTTGAGAAAGAATTCTTTCACACTAATATAAGTTTTAGGGTTCCTCTGTGTCTCAATAACTTTAAGAGACTTCGTGATTCTTCTCGGAGGCCATTCCATGTGCACAATTACTATCATCAAAAACAAAAGAAAAAATTGCCTTCATAGAACAAAAGTTCCACATCATCTGTAGATATGTCCATATACCATAAGCAGTGGTAAGGGTCTTGTAGGTCACACAGTTGCACTTGTAGGTGCAAAAATCAATTGGCATTTGATGTTTCCTGTTGTGTCTGGATGCTACAATGGCCATTCCTCAGAAGAATACAAAGCTTTCCCCATTCTTCTGGCCAAAATGAATCGCTGCTAAGTAAATCAATTTTTTTTTGGTGGCAACAATGCTATTAACACGAAAAACAATGATGAAACCCTGGCCTTGCAGAGACAAAAGAAAAGGAGACAGCGCCAAAAGGTTTTAAGAACAAAGTTTAGAGTAGAATGCAGAAAACAAGCTACCAGAGAATGCAGAAAACAAGCTACCAGAGAAAGCAGAAACATAAAATGAGGACCTAGAATAAGGACAACAAAAGCTTCAAAAAGAATGAGGCACACGAGCTTCTAAGAATGCAAGACACAAGATTCCAAAGAACGAAGAAGCCCCCGAAAAAAAAGACATGCACACAAAAAAAAGGTCTGCGGAACACAAATTCACAAACCAAGCATGAAAGTGTCATCCACTGTAACTAACCGAATTTCCAGAGCCTTGCTCAAGCAATCTGCAGCCTCGTCGTAAGCATCGATACGGAGGGCTCCACAGCCAAGGTTGTACAGACGCTGCGCATCATACAATACTCCTTCCTGCGACTCCTCACCATTGCTGTTAGATATCTCCATCGCCGTACTGATGGCATATCCCCCCTGCTACTACTCTCTGCGGGGGGTGCAAAAGCAGAAAGAAAACCTCTTTTCTCTCTCTCTCTCTCTCTCTCAGACACACACACACACAAAACGCCGCTATGACAAAAATGAAACGGATGTCGTACTCTACTTCTTCAATAACAAAACGCTAAAAAACAGCAATAGCAGATACTTAGACGACAACAATGAAAGACAAGAGACGCAAAACCCGTCTTCGGACAACGAGAAGACAATGAGAAGCCAAAAGGGGTAAAGGCGGGCGTTGAGAATGAGAGACGATAAATACCAATGTTGGACGGGTCTCTAGTTTTTATGATAACCAGCGGGTCCGGGTATGAAACTGTTATGAAAGACCCGACCCGGTTCTTTTTTTAAATTTTATTTTCATATTTTCAAGACCCGGGCAGGGTTTCAAAAAATTTCAAAAAATAATTTTACCTGGGTTTCAAAACGCCGGTTCTCCAACATGTGATACCAGTTGATTTTCAAAGCCGGTTTTTGCATACCGGTTATTAGAAATTTTATTTGATCAAAAATTAATTTTTAATGTTCAAAAATGACAAAATTGCACAAAAAATGAAAATTCTACAAAATCAACATTTCATATGTCCACTATTTCATCTTGTTCAAATGAACCTTCAAATTCTTCTAACTCCTCTTCAAAACCTAATTTTTTTTGAATTAACTCTACTAAATGGAAGGTGGTTTACATCCATCTCTAGGATCACATGGCCAATTTTTGCTCACAAAAATCAAATTTTCTAAAAATTTTGATTGTAAAGGATATCTCCTAAGATTTGTAAGTATGCCCACTAAAAAAATAAAATTATGTTTCAATTTGTGACCCTACAATGCCTAAGATTTGACGAGCCAAAAAACCAATTGTTGGAAACATGGTTCCATGCTTTCCCCACCATTGAAGGGGACACTTGATGTCTTTGGGATCCACTTGGTAACATCTGAAAATCAATAGTTCCCTAGTGACAAGTTACTTTGATGGCTCACTTGTGGATGTAGTTTGTTGAAAAATATCCAAATTAAAATCTTCATCACTTGTTCGATCTACACATCCAACAGATTTTGTCATTGGATGCAAATGATGATAACATTTCAAAAGCATAGGATATAAAGTTCTCCTATCATATTCATCCACAATACTTACACCTTCTTCTTGGCCAACAAAAGAAGATACTAGACAAAGGTTTTTGAATCTAGGGTCTAACATAAAAAACATGTTGTGAGCTTTTCTTTTTTCAAATTTTCTTTAAAAAGAAATTAAAGAATTTAAAACACCACATACTTCTCTTTTGATGTTGGAAGCAAACAAAGTTAACTCAAAAGTTATCCTAGAATCATCATCAATCAAACTAATTGAATAGATGGGTTTATAATTTCTTCCCTAAATTTTAAGCACATAGTAATGGCGGACTATAATGCATCAAAAAGTATCTAGTGGCTCTTAGATTAATTCAAAACACAAGCAGTCGCAATAGGAGATAAGGAGTCCACAATTATTTTAGAGATGTGCCAAGTAAGAAGAGGAGGAACTCTTGCACTTATTCTAATAGTATTCTACCTACTATAACAATGAATAATAACATCCTTAAATTGCAAGGCTTCTTGAAACATGATGATTTTGCTAGCAAATATGTAAACAATTTTAAAATTCCAATGTTAGAAGATATAATTAGAACAAATGAATATAAAAACAAGAAAGATAATAATTCTTTAAAAAAAATTGCAATAGATTAAATAATCATCTTGTCTTCACTAGAATATTTAAATTTCTTGGAGGCAAGTTAGAATCCAAACAAGCTTTGATCCATTCTTATCCCTTTCTAGATTTTTTAAACCAAGTTATATATTTTTGCAAATTTGACTGGGTAGATTGGATTGAAACAAACTTGAGATTCTTGCAAATTTTTTCGTCAATAATAACATATTGGCATGCTTTGGAAAAAGCATGGCCAAAATAAGCACCCTGAAAACTTTCATCTAAACCAAATACTTCACATTTTACAATAGATTTTTAAATAATTGTCATAATATTTAAATTTGAGCCCTCATCCTTAACATAGGCAATGATTTTGTTTCTTAGCCCATATTGATCAAACAATTTTGTCAATTTGTTAACTAATGTTTGCCCAATAATTTATGTTATAGCTTGTTGTGGCATAAATACAATTTGTTAATTTTGGCAAAACATATACTTGTTTCATTTTCTCCACCAAGTTAGGTAGTAATTCTTGATAAAACTATTTTCTAGAGGGGAACACAACTCTAAGAAACAAATGTAATATTAAACCCTTAAACCATACACTTTCAACAAATTACAATGGTAAGTTATTTTTCACAATCAAAAGTCCAAGGTCTTGCAAAAAGTCTTTTTGCTACACATCATCCTTTTTGAAAGGTTCTTTTACAACAAAAAAAAAAGATATTGCACTTGTTGGAGCATTTGACCTTTTCTCTGCAAGTTGTTTTTCAACAATTCCTACTATTTCATTGTTAATTTATTCTTCAATTTTTTTCACAATTATAGAATGATATGCATCTACATGTTTTCTAATAATAGTTATACCATAAGTTTTATAATAAGTTATTAATCCTTTTCTTTCTTTAATTCTTGCATTAAGAATATTTACTACATTATCATAACATAAAATACATTTCATGACTTGATGGGATGTAGCTTCAACTTTTTTCCCCTCACTCACACAATAAATGCCCAACATAAAGATTTTCTATTATGTCCTCTTCAAAATTTTCTTTGAATATGTAATTTTTGCAAATTTTGCTTCATTATTTGTTTCCCATTTTCTTGAACTTTGTTTTTTTCTATTTGCACATTCTCATTTTCTCCTCTTTCCACATCTTCTTCAACGTCCATTTCATTTTCATTTGTTTGATTTTCTTGAAACAAAATTAAATTTTCATTTTGAATTTACTCCTCCATTTTCTACTAGAATATTATCTTCCCTAAAGGAGAATTTAAAAGTACCTATTTTTTTGCCAAAATAATATTTTGCCAACTATATGAAAACCAACCTAAACATTTACAAGCAACTAAAAGAAAATAAAAATGCAATGTGTAAAAGTGCAATGTAATGTGTATAATTAAATGTACAATGTCCAAATAATTCATGCACAGAAAAACAAACACATTATTAACCACCATTTCCCAAAAACATGGATAATTTTTTTAAATCATCAACAAACAAAATTGAACACAAAAATTCCCACCTTCCAAATTTGGCTTAAAGAACTCGAATTTGAATTTGAATAGCTCCTCCACACTCCACACCTGCAAAAAGAGGGGGGTGGGAGGTACCAATATGAAACATGAGGAATAAAACAACAAGGTTGAATAAGAGGAGCAAGGAGTAACAAAATCACGGGCATGGCAAAGAGGTACCTAAGCAAAAAGGTCAAGCCAGAAGAACGAAACAACAAGTTGAACAAGAAGAACAGAGCAACAGGTCAAGCAAGAAGAGGAGAGCAACATGTCGAGCAAAAGGAATGGAGTAACATGTCAAGCAAAAGGAGTGGAGTAGCTCGAACAAAAGGAAAGGAACAATAGGTCGAACAAGAAGAACAAGTTGAACAGGAAGAACGAAGTAGAAGGTTGAGTAAGAGGAGCATAGAGCAACACTAAACAAACTAACTAATCAAGCACATTAAGCTAAGCAAGAAAGAAAATAAAATGCAAAAAAAGAGACAAACTCACACACAATGAATAAGCAGCTTTAAAACATTTGTTTTATAATAAGCAACAAGTGACGCCACTTGTTTGTTAAACCCTGAAGCTAACTAAACCCTAAATTAACTACTAATTAAACATTGACTAAATGATTAAACAATTAAACACTAAACATGAAACCCTACTAATTATTGACCTATTAACACCCTAATTAGTTTTCAACTTTAAAGCCCTAGCTAACCCTAATTTTTTCAATACCCTGCCAAGGTTTCAATAAACATATTTTTTTTATCAAGGTTCCAAAGGTTTGGTTATCACATTATATGAAACCCTATAGTTGGGTTTCATAAAGGGCATCATTCAATGTGATACCTTTAGGGATTCAAACTAAGAACTGGCTTGAAACCCTATCTGATTTTCACATTTTTTCTTATACCCACCCAACATTTTTTTAATACCCCCTAACGAGCTTTGTCCAGTGCAATCTCTGGACCCTTGACCCATTGCCTACCCCACCACCGGACTCAACCCCACCTTTAGAACCAGGCCCTCATTTCATCATCAACAAAATATCCTAAGCACTATCAACTATTTGTCCCTACCTTCGCGCTGTCAATTGTAGGACATCTAAGGTTTTACATTAGAAAGATAACAATTCAAATATAAATTAAAAATAGTTAAATGTAGATTGGGTTTTTAGGGTCTCTTATTGTAAGTAATGTAAGGAATTTTTAGGGTTTGGTGGTGCAAAACATTATAAAAACATTGAGGGAAAAACATTCATTATCTTTCCTTGGAAAACACATTGGATAGTGACCTTCCCTTTAAAGGTTTAAGGTTTAAGGTTGCATTAAATGTTGATGTGATTATGTTAAGTAGTTTTCTTCATAATTGTTGTGTCTTATTTCAACTCATGAGCAACTATGGAACCAACACACAGAACAAAAATTGCATCTTTTTGTTGTTGCGAGTGTCATTAAAGAGAACAACACAATGTGTAGTGTGATTATTGTAGACATTGTGGAAAGATCCCCCACTCCCATTGTTATTTACAATGTTGAAGGTGAGTTTAATTATCATGCAACTAAAGACGATGACAAACAAAATCTTGATGACAAATGAAAGCTTGACGACAACATGATGCATAGTGGAGGAGGGGATGGAGAATGAGGACATCTATTGCAAGAGGCATTGCCAATTTTTGCGTAAAAAGACCCCTACATAATTCGTTTGCTTGGTTAATAGAGATATATCGACATTATGAAGACAACAATAACAAGATGGGTAGAAGGGGTAAGTTTTCTATTGTTTTATTTCTACTTATCATGACTTTGTTGTTGAGTTTGTTCTAAAAAATGGGTTGTAGGATTTGTTGACTGAAAAAAAAAAACATATTTGTTTGCTAACTACATATAAGACCTTGGGGTTTTGCAATTTGTTGTTTTTCTTTTGAAATTTAGGTTTATTGTGTTAAGGACATGCAGTTTGAGAAAGTAATAGTGCACACATCATTTCCTATCCACCTTGTTCTGCATAGCATAACAAATCTTTAAAAAATGATTAACAACATATTGTAGGTATTGGGAGGTACAGATGGCAAAAGTAGGACTTACAAATCAATAATGAAACAAAATCAACATCATTACATCACACTATACCTTGAAAAGGAGTATGAAACTCTCACATTGGAAACACATTTCAATGTCAAATACCTTGATTTCCCCATCGAAAACTAAGCTTCCTTTCGACACAAGTTTTGCAAAAATTATTACAAAGACAAAAACACCCTTAGCTACCATAAAATGATGATGCAATGCCTAAAATACAAGGGCAAGGAGTTGCTAAAGATGTACCCGACTTGGACCAAGTTTGAAGCAAAAAAGTTTACAAGGCTAGGGGAGAAACATGGTAAAACCCTACCAAACATAAGTAAGCACCCAAATGATGATGCAACATAACACCCTGATAAGAGGGCTACATCAAAAAGTTTAAAATCTCAAGACAAAACACTACCACCTCCAAGGCCCATACATTAAAAGGGACAAGGTGGTTGTTGAATTAAGCAATGATGGAGACTTTTCCTCAATTCACTGCCAAGGTATGTATGATTCCAAACTTGGCATTCTTTTTTAAAATCTCCAGTTTATATAAAAGTTTAGCTTGTTGCATTTTTCTTTCCCAATTTTGATCTACAAACATTTTGTTTTTTAGGTTCACTTTGCAAATGAAAATTTCCAACTCTAGTTGTTAATTAATTAATTATTTATTTCCCATTGTTATTTGTAGATCTTCATGATGCCCATGTAAACAATTTGTACCTCACTTTTAAATTCCCAAATTTTCATTCACTTTCAAGAGGGATACTTGTAGGTGTTGCCCAATCACTACAAATTACCAAAACCACTCTCCAAGCAAAGATGCTTATAGTGGAAAATTCTACAATTGTAAAACTAATACGCAATACAAGGCAAAACAAACTAGATGTAGGTCTGTTTTTGTGAAAAGAGGTACTTAATTATTTATATGAAGGGAATTAAAAGCCCACATTCATTGAAAGCACTAAAAGATTCAACTTATGTATTGGCAAGTATATCATTGTTTCCAGATGGGTGAACATTACCACAAAGGGGTGCAACACATGTAAGCATAACTAACATTGAAATGAAAGCAAGGAAAACAACTAAAACATTCATAATTGAAAACGCTTATGATTTGGCCCCTCCTCCTATGGAAGTTCAAAAGAATGGGCTTTACGTCTTATTGTCATAAACGAATAAAATAATGGATCAAACAATGTTTGAAAACCTTAAAAAAACCCCTAACTTTCCTTGTGAATATGGAAATTGAAGGTACCTTAGGAAACACACTTGTGTCTACATTTGGAGGATGGTACCTTTTTCCATTAGTGAGTTTACTTCTTCTTACTCACTATCATTATTCTGCACCCTAAGTTCAAATTAGTCGCAATCATTCAATTGCAACATGGGTTCTTATTACTTGTATAGTCATTGTTCTCTAACTTAGGTTCTCATTAATCACAATCAATGTTCTACAACCTAGGTTGTTATTACTGTAAGTCAATGTTATCCAACCTAGGTTTTTATTAGTCGTTGATTGTGCATGTAGGTTGTTGAAGGGGTTGAAAGGATAACCACAATTTCTATGATTATCATGAAGTCTTTGAATGCATGGATTGAAGCTAATTGTGGAAGAACACCATAAAATGATTCATAGAAATGAAAAATCTTGGAAAATACCTACAATATGTGAAAAAAAAAGGAGTATGATGCAAACATGGAAAAGGCTACAAAAACACTTAAGAGGAAGAAAGAAAAGTATGTTTAGCAATAATTGCAATTTTTTTACCAACAAGTTAAGGGTATCGAAGAGAAATCCAAGTGGGGTTGGTTTCCTTTATACTCGCTATTGAAGTGATATCCTTTGCAAATTGGTCCTCAGTGCCCATGGGAGCACACAAAAGAGGAGTTGGAAATCATCATTGAAAAGGAATCTGAACCCTTTTCATTAGATAAGGCATGCCCACGTATTGTTAGAGCTTTCAAACTTTTTTGCAAAACATTGTTTGGCAAACAACACCCCCTGGCACATCCAAACAAAGGTTACATATCCTCTGTTATGTTTGTGAGTAAACCCACTTTGTGAGGTTAACCATTGTTGCGCAAGATGTAATAGACTACGGAATTTTTTAGTTCCCAAAGATGCAATACGACATTGAAGATGTTTTGCAAGCTCGAGAGGACTTGTTGGGTCTACTAGGTTTTGAACTTGAGCTACAAAACCCAATGATTGAAAAAATATAAAGGTTTATGGCTAGAATTGTTCATAAAGCAATCTCAGACATGTGTAGTCTTGGACTAAACAAAAAATCGAAAGATATGTGGTGTAGTTCTTCCACTAGGCAAGGCGATATGCTCACACTAGATGAAGTATTGAGTGCAAACGGGATAACACAAACCACACTTGCCTACTTTTTGACTATTTTTGTGATGGTTTTTTGGGAAATATTTTTAGAATGTTCTTGAAAAAGTCTTTGAAAAAATATTTAAATATTTATTTTTTAATTTCATATTATTTTATTATGGTTTATGTTAAAATTTTGGCCAAAAATGTCATTTTCAAAAAAAATAAATCCATTTACAAGTCCTTTTATTGTTTAAAAGCAAGCGTTACAATGTTTAATGAGTGTTTTTGTTTTTTTTTTACTCATTGGACTAATTTTAAATTAATTCACATGTTCACATGATATATATATATATATATATATATATAAACAAATCTTACAATTTCAACATCAAATTAAATTATGATTTTAAAACATGAAAAAACCAAGCAAGTGTTACACTTGTTATAGTATGTGTTATTGTGATTACACCTTACTACATCTTCACATTAATACTCCTAACTTTTTTCTTTTTTTTTGCTACACAATTCCAATCAATATGTGATAGGGTATGCCATAATGTGTTCATTTGAATGTTTTGTTGTCAAGTTCTCAACAAAGCCTTGGTGTTGAGGGAGGAGATAAACATGGGTTGGGTTTTCCCAAAGAATGCAAACTTTGGAGATGGTAATGCCTTCCATGATAGGGGAAGTAAATGCCAATAGTTGTTAGTAGAAGTTATGGACTTCCAACTTCATGCATTGTCTTTTAAAGTAGGGAAGGTAAAAGAAACATATTAGGAATTCCAAAAAATCCCCCATATACTAGTTCCAATTACTCATTGGAATTATCATAGAAGTAAAAATGAAATGAATTAAAACATGTACAATTTCAATGTTTATTTTTATAGCCCAAACCAATTAAGAAGTTTTATGGACATTGCTATTACCAATGTAAACAATAAACACCCAAAAAGATGATGATCGTATACAAAAAAAAGAAAAAAAAAAAAGAAAAACCAAGTGATACAAGAAAAAAATTGACAAAACACAAATTGAACAACAAATCTACATGTGTCACAAGATTGAAAGGACCATCACACATCACAAAATTAGAAATAACAAAACACAATGAAAAACTATAACTTAGTTCACACATAAAAACCATCATGATAATCTAAAACATCACAAAGAATAAACCTATAAAAAATAAGCATGAAAAAAAAAAGGAGATTATGTTCCCAATGAAAAATCAATGATGCCAAAAAAACAAGTGATGGTTATTTTATGATGCAAGAAAAATAAAACCAACGTGGAAAAAAGGTGAAAAAATCAAAAGAACAATTCAACAAGGTACTAGAGTTACATTGTAGATGCACAAAACTTTGATCACAAAGAACTTCATTGTAGGGTGCAAGAAAACACTAAAAACAACTAAGTTTATAAAACACATGAAAATTTTCAACAATTAAATTGAATCAATTTGGAATGGTGAACATCAATTGAAACATTGCTTTTAGAGAATGCAAAATCATGCCAACCTTTTGTTACATCTTGTCTTGTTGATTTTGGTTCATTGGGCACAAAAAGAGGCCACATTCATCCTTTGATGCAATAGTCTTATTGATCAATGACAATGGATTTGATCACCATTTATCATTGATCAAACAATGAATTTCAATAATTCACTTTGGATGTTTTGCCAACAATGTTATCATTCATTGCATCTTGATTTGACATCACATGGATATTTTGACAATGAGTAAACTTCAATGGTGTCATGATGGTTGTTCCACCAAAAGTCACCATCAATCATAGTATGTCAAAACAACATTGCAAATATTATTTAGTTGTGGATATAAAAAAGAACCATGTCCAAAAATCAATTTCAACATAAAATAATATTCATTATTAATTGGGTAAATCGAAGAATCCAATACTAGCGCACTTTATTGTTTCTTGGATTAAAGTATGTTCACCATCAATTGAGGTTGATCTTCATGGTGATAAATTGTGTTCATCCATCTTACAAATATTTTGTCCCCGTTTGACAAATTTTCACATCATAACCATTTGCTTTAATGATGAACGGATGATTTGAACTATTCATTGGAGTGTATACATTACTTAAATATTGCTAATAGTGCATTTATTATATTTTCTTTATTGACAAATTTTTTCACCATATTGTTTTTACTTCCAAATCTTTTCACTGTCAAGTTTATTCACCACATTTTTCAATGTCACAATTTTTCACTTTGATTTAGCATCATTTTTGGGTTCATTTCCAATTTCATTTTTGACTATGTTATTTGACCTCAAGGCTTAACCATGGGATTTTTTATTTGAGAAAAATGTATATTGATGGTGTTGGGCTATGTTCAAAGTTTTATGTGTTGGGTCATTCTAATGTAACCACTTGACATTGCAATATCCATCTCACTATTTATTTCATTATTCTAAAAATGCAATTTTATTTATTTATAATGGTGTGATTTTCTTTTAAAACACTTGCCATGTTCGATTGACATATTGCAATGTTAGAAACTTATATATGGACATTACATGTGATTTCTTACCTAAACATTGCAATATGTGTTTTATGTCTAGTATGATTTTGATTAGTTATCATTTCTTGTCCCTTTTTTTATGTTGTTGATTTGATTGAGGCAATAGAATTCTTTTCATTATATATGTGATGATTCAATGGTAATGCATAATACAAAAAACTTATCTTTTTGGTATGTCATTTGTTGTAATGCATTGTTCAAGATTTTGTGTTTCTAGATGTAATTAGTGATGTATTTTCGATAGTGTAATATCAGTCTTTCCTTGATTTTGTAGTTTTTGCTTTGAAGATATTTGTTCATTTGTACCTGAGTCTTATATTTTCAATCTTTTATTATATGACATTTGCAATCATTGCTTGACTATTTTTAATTTTAATGGTTCCACTTCATTTTTTCAAGATTGCAATTTGCAATATTATAGTGTCAAAACCTAAATTTTTATTATTAGACTCTCCCTTTTTTATAAAAAAAATTCAAAATTGTAATCTTGAACTTTTGCTGAATTTTCCCTTTTTAAATTTTTTTTTGAATTTACATTATTTAAACTTCAAATGTTCCCCCTAAAAAAAAAAATCCACAAAAAAAACATTGTTTGACTCATAGACACTAAGATTTGGATTCAACAATCACAATGAAATTAATTGCTATGTGCTTTATATTTGCAATTTGTTGATCTCCTTGTATTTGTTTCCTTTCTTAAATCTAAAAGTTTTAAGAGAACATAAACTTAATTTGTATTCAATTGCTGATTTTTTTGCACATTGTTTGCTGAATTTCTCTTTTGATCTTTTAATGTAAAGATCAAGCTCCATTAAAGCAATCCTCCTCTTTGAATTGTCAAATTATAATCCTAAATTTTGTAAAATAATACCATTTTACAATAAAGATGAAAATAAAATGAAAGAAAATTTTCACTAGGTATATTACCTAAGGTAAAGCCCTTTGACAGAACATTACCGAAATGTGGGATGTGCCCTTGGGCTTGTGCCTTGGGGGAGGTCCCTTATTTCAATATTTACCCTGGTCCTTGAGCTTTAGCCTACAAATGATCACCCTTTGGTAATGTAAGAATGTTTTAATTTATCATTCGTCTCTTACTTTATAGTGAGATGGCCCATTGGCAAAATGTGAGACCTTAGGGCGACTTTAGACGAGGGTCCAAGGTCCAGGAACCAATGAATTCAAGCAATCTTATTGGTCCCAAGGCCTTTAGACGAGGGTCCAAGACCCAAAAAGTGGAAAATTGAGGCTAAACCTACATGGCACCCGTTTTGGAGGGAAAATCAGTTGGTTTGGACCCAAAAAAACAGTGATAAAAGGAGAGTTCCTGATTTGGAGAACCACGAATCAAGCTAGGGAACCAAGGTACAGTCCAACTCAAGGATTCAATTTGCTTCAAATCAATCAATTGGTTCCTAGGAAATTGAACCCTGGACCCTCGTCTAAAGTGGGCCTAATAAGCTTGGTTGTGCTTTACCTAGGCCCCCTTATTTTGAGGATGCCACTACCCTAGGCTAATAGGTACTCTAGGCATAGTTAAAGCCATAGGGTTAAAACTTAAAGCTCGATAGAAAATAAATTCCAGTGATGATGAGTAATTGAAGCTGGTATATGGGGGATTTTTTTGGAATCCTTCATATGGTGGTCCATGGACCATTCCAAAGGCAATTTCAGAAAAAACTATCTCATTTTCAAGACTAACTATTTCTTTTTAAAAAAATAATAATAATAATAAATAATATATATATATATATATATATATATCCTATTAACTTCTCTTAATAATGATCTCCGACCTTTCCTAATAACTATTATCTCTATTTCATAATTATCTCACTCTTTTTTTCATATCCATCAACATGATCTGAAAAATAAAATGAACATGTTTATTTTCATGTCCATGAAATGTATATTAATTTAAATTAAATTTGACAGCATGGAGCAGCATGGAGCTCAAATTTGATAATGCTTTTTGTCCTTTTCATTCATAGGCTCATTTTTTTGTCCTTCTTGTAATCTTTAATTCCAATAAACCTGCACAAATGTACCTGTGTGTTTAGGCATGTCGTGCATATTTAAACATGCAAAGTGAATTTTCACTTTATTTAAAAGTTGTACTTGATCCAAAATCATTATGTACGTGGTTATGAGAAACAAACAATTTAAGTCTGGCCATTAAGGGCTTTTTAAAAAAAGACTTAATCAATTATGCCCAGAGGTGATTTTTTTTTTTTGGCCTTGCCTACTACCAAGGGGAAAGATATTGTGTTCAGATTCATTATAGAGTATAGTAGCTTTAATGGATTTTGGCCCCTTGGTAATAATAATAATAGGTCTATTTTTATTTTTCAATTTTGTGATCAGTGTCGATTGATGATCATCCAGAAGGAGATTTAGCCAAGTTTAGACCAGCAATGAAATTTTTAAAAAAAAATTATAATCCCTTTTTTAATATACCCTTGGTCACACTTGCTTGAATAATAATGTGTAAAAACTACTATGGCAGTTTTTTAGAATTTTAGTTTATTATTTTGGTGATTTGTTTTGGAAAAAATGGAACATTTGACAAAACATTTAATTCTTTTGAAGAAAAAATCACCAAACGGCGAAAAATCGCCACCAAAAAACAGAAAAAAACAAACCAATGGTGCCCAGTTTCCCTCAATGGCAGATTCGGCAGTTATTGAGGCCAAATCATGCACCGAGGCACATTCTACATAACTGCATCATTTCTTTCCAGATTCCAATTTCCTGCCTTTTAACCTTTAACATTAAGTTATTATGGGTTGGCCAGGGTCGAATCTATCCAGTGTTTTTCTTTTTCTTTATATTCAATTTTGCTATGTTGCTCAAGTGGCAATGGTCTATAAGTATTTTTAGCTAAATTTGGCGATATTCAAAAATAAAAGTATAAAAATCTTAATAAGCACATTTTCATAATGTAAGAAACTTGAAGATTTTGGCGATTTTTAGCTATTTAAAACAATGGCGATTTTTATTTTTATTTTATAAACAGGGATTTTGTGATGGAATGTTCTTTTTTGAAAATAATTTTCACAAAATGACGATATTTTGCCCCAAATAAATCACCGATTCTACCGGCCGCATTCTCTATAGTATGTTAGAGCATCTCCAGCGCTGCTCAGTATGTGATCCTGGACAGTAAAATTGGATGAAGAAAATCCAACGTAGGTCGGTTTTGGCTCCGCATAATTGCGCACTTTGCCGTGGCTGGTAAAAGGCGTAGCAGTGCTGTGCACCTAGAGAAAAGAGAGTAATAAATATGATCTAATTGCCGCTCAGTGTTTCTGATTGGCCCATCATCATAATGATTCATCCAGGTGGTTTCTTATCGGTAGTCCCCCCAACTATTTACTGTCCCAGTTTCAGTTTTATGGGTGGAGTTGCAAAAGAGTACATAGCTAAACGTGGATGTGAAAATATTTTCGCGGGGTCACATGCTGAGCACAGAATGTTTTTATGCGTCATCCCATTGATAACATTTACAGAGCATCTGAGATTAATTCTTAACATTAACGAAAAAAAGGGGTGCCATGAAATTGGGCAACTTGTGCATTGCTCTATTTTGTCTCTTCTCTTTTCTTCTGTGCTCTTCGCGAGTTTTGCCCTCCGCTTGCTTTTGCTGCTCTGTTACTGCACGCTTGTGCCTCGCACTGCGGCTTCTACGCTTCACAACAGAATCTCATGTCATGTTCGTCTCATCTTCACCTAATGTCCTTTCCCGAGGCTCTGTTGGATTGCACTTGCTGACAATAGAGAATTGATCGCCGTGTACGAAAAAGGGGGGAAAATAAAAACCAAAAAAGAAGTGTGGAGGAGGTTTTAGGATTAGGAAAGAGCGGTGGTTTTCTTTTGGTTGTTTGAAGCAATTGGATGAGAAGCCAGGAGTCGTGGTGATGGTGAGCACTGATGCTCTGCTGCTCGATGGCGCCGACCAACCGGCCTCCTCTGCCATCAATGTCTTCGTCACTGGCCAGCCCGGTTTGTTTGACTACTATGCCAATCATCACTCTTATTGTGCAATCTTTTCTTCCGTTTTTTGTTGGGGCTGTCTCTTGATCGTTTTGTGTTTTGTGTTTTGTGTTTTTTTTTTTTTTTGGGGGGGGTGGGGGGCTTCAGAGCTCGTGTACTGGTACAAGCTCTACTAGGATTAATTCATGTGTGAATGAGTCGTTTAAAACTGGAAGAAACTAGGGACTTTTGTGACTTTGCAAGCAGAGATGTAAATGAACTTGGGAGCTTTGATAGTTTAGGGTAGTTTAGGGTTTTATGAGCATTGTCACATGTAGTTCATAGCGAGGCTGATGCTTTCATGCAGATATTCTTTTTTCTGTTTCTTTTTTCCCCCTCTGGAGCTTGTATGCTGTTACAAGTTGTGCTAGGATCAATCACTGTGTGAATGAGTCCAAAGTGTGAGAAACGAGGGGCTTCTGTGATTTTGCAAGCAGATGTTAATGACCTTGAGAGTTTGACAGTTTTAGGGTTTGACAAGCATTGACACATGCAGCAGTATTCATATTGAGGCTGATGCTTTCATGCAGACATCCTTTTTCTGTTTCCTTTTTTCCCTTCCAGAGCTTGTATACTGTTACAAGTTGTACTAGGATCAATCCATGTGTGAATGACTTCAAACTGTGAGAAACTATGGGCTTCTGTGATTTTGCAAGCAGATGTAAATGACCTTGAGAGTTTGACTGTTTTAGGGTTTGACAAGCATTGACACATGTAGCAGTCTTCATAGCAAGGCTGATGCTTTCATGCAGACATTCTTTTTCTGTTTCTTTTTTTTCCCTCCAGAGCTGGTATACTGGTACAAGTTCTACTAAGATCAATGACTGTGTGAACAAGTTGTTCAAACCACAAGAAAAACTAGGGACTTCAGTGACTTTGCAAGCAGAGATGTAAATAACCTTGGGAGTAATGACAGTTTTAGGTTTTACGAGCATTGTCACATGAAACAGTATTCATATCAAGGCTGGTGCTTTCACACAGACATTCTTCTTCTGTTTCCTTTTTTCCCCTCCAGAAGTCACATACTGGTACAAGCTCTACTAGGATCAATCAATGTGCGAATGAGTTGTCCAAACTGTGAGAAAAACTAGGGACTTCTGTGACTTTGCAAGCAGAGATGTAAATAACCTTGAGAGTTTTGACAGTTTACATTTTATGAGCATTGTCACATGATCTAGAAGTATTATATTTAGGTTGATGTTTTCATGGGGACAGTTTTGTCTGCATCTTGACACTGTTCTTCTCCTCATATGCTACCTCAGGTTGAGATTTTGTCTTCCTAATGCTGGGTTGGGTATACAAAAGTAGGTTAGATTGTACACTGGAATATCTTTTGATCCAACTTTGAATGGATGTGAGAACTGTCATCTTTTATGTCAGAGCAAGCAATTGAACATGTCCTGTACTCGCCTACATCCACTGTTTTGAGCTCATGAAGTCACTGCGTGTGACAGCAGCTTGTCCCTGCCTTACACAATGAAGTTCTGGCAGTTTGTGAACAACAGTCAGAAAAGTTAAGATGGCACTCTCTTCTGCTGTGTTTGGTTTAGGTGTTACCTGGACCAGTGCTCACCTCAAATTTTTGCTGACTTTTTTTCTTCAGTTGTATTCCAATCCAGTAGTGTATTGAGGATTTTTGTGCAGGAATTTATTGGCAGCCAGACCTAAGCTATTGTCACAAATGAATCTCACCTAGGGTCAGAGATGCAATGCTTGTGGCTTGAGGAGAGTGCTTGTTTGGTGTAAAGAGGTATAGGATGCCAATATTTTTAGGGTTGTATATATTTCAGTTACAGTTTGAAGTGTAAGTTTTCAGTAACACTTTTGTGCCTTGCGAGCTATACCTGATTGATCAAGTCTGTATGTTGAGTTACTAACTTTGTACATCTGTTGTTTTGCTTGGGGGAATGGCATGGATGCAAAGGTGTGGGCAAAACTTCGTAAGTTTACTTCCCCTGAAGCAACAGCCAATGCTGTACTTACACTCTAATGTCCAAAGAGAAGGCAGAAGGAGACTAGGCATGATTTGCTTCACCAATTAATCATGAGTACTTAGAGAGAGGGTTGTGGTAGCTGAGACTAGAGACTTGTCATCTCCTGGTGTTGGAAGTGCTGACATGCTAGAGTACCTCTTCACCCGGCCTCTCCTGGGTGTCTTCTATGAAAGACATATTAAGGGAATTGGTCTGCAGGTTGGTGGTAAATGCTGTCAAGAAGCTGCCAAAGGACATGGTAACTGGCTTCTACACCCATGAGGCTCACAATTCGAAGACAGGTGAAAAGATTGGGCTTGATGTAGGTGGGTATATTGGGCACACTCTTCTTTCTTCTCTTGACATTATCTTTGTCAAGTGCAGGCTATGGTCTTCTACATTCAGTCTTGAGCAAATGCCCACTGATCTCAAGGCTGTTGGTCATTTGGTATAAAATAGCAGTGTTTAATGCTGAAGTGTTTTGTCATCAAGTTAGATCAGTTATCTAAGTCTCTTGGTCTTATTAAGTTTGAGGTATGATAGATGGATTTGTGGCAGATTCTAGTCTCTGACTCACAAATAGCTGGTTATGTATGGCACCAGAAACATTGTCAGGGGAGCAGGCTCCACTGTCAAGATTGAGGAGAGGGTGTGGTCCTAAGGTGAGTCAGGTCTCTTCACCATATTTGCTTTCATTCAGGGAGGTAGTGATACCGTTTGGAAGTTTAAGAAGGTCATGCATTTTATCTACGTGCACCAAATGATCTTGCAGGTTCCTTCCAAAGATAGCACACAACTGATACTGTGAGTGAACCATTATATGAATCTTTTTGTTATGGTTTCTCTTCTTCCAATGTACTGAGTAAGAACATTATGGATGCTTGCCTTACAGGTAGGAAAGTTCTACTTTGCCATGGAGGCTTTTGAGAGCCTGGTTCTGCCATTGCTGGAACCAAACAAGGCTATCAAATTACATGTTATTGATGAGGTTTGTGAAGCTTCAATAACTTATATTTCAGAAAGCTGCTTTACAAAAGGCCTCCATTGGAGAACTATTGACATGGACATATGTGACAGACGAGCTCATTTGAATGTCAGCACTGCTCCTTTGCTTTTTCCTGGATAAATTTTTGATGAATCAGTGTTTTAATGGAAGTGAAGGTTTGACCAAACCTTCTTTGTTATCAGGTGGGACGCATGGAACTAGAGAGTGAACACTTCAGGGATAAACTTATGGCCTTACTTGCTTCTCCTCAAGTGGCTGTAAGACTTATGTGCTTAGCCTGTTTCATTGTGATGATTTCCTTTCAGTCAATTGATCAGATGTCTGGAATGTTGGTTTCACTCAAACTCAAAAGCTGCTGCAACATATTGAGTTAAGGGCAATGGGTGGGAGCAGGTCTTTGGCTCTCTCCCTGCATGTAGATATGGCCATGATCTGCCATTTGTTGAAGCTATCAAACAACGCCCTGACACAGGTAGGACAAGCTGCAGAGCATTACATAATCGGTTGCATCTCTCACATACCTTGGGCATGGCCTTGTCTTTGTTTTGATGCTATATCTTGTTCTTCTCTATGCTGTTCAAGCCTTTAACATGGTCCCAGTTTTTGCCATGCTTCATTCATTATGGTCTCAAAGTTGTGGCAGTTGTCTGCAATACCTCTGTGGTTATAGCATTGTTTGAACCTGTTTCCTGTGCTAGCATGTTTTGGACAATGATATCTGCCCATCTTTAGCATTCTTGGTGTTTCTTGTGTAGGTTATACTATGTCCAGTTAAGAATTTATTTATCAGAACTCTGTGTTGAAGCCAGCTATTTAGTACCATTAAACACTGCAATTCTAACCTTCAATAAGGAAGTATTAATTCAAATGGGGATATGCAGAAGGATGAAGTAGGAAATGTCAGCAGAAAGCTAAGTGCTTGAGAAAGTATAGTGAAATTTATCTCTCCTGCAGCAATTTTCACTCTAACAAAGTCGAATCGAGATGCAACTGCCTTGCAAGTGGAGGAGCTATTGCTGAATATAGTTGGGTCAGCCAACAACCCTGCACCTATCCCCTCAATTGGGATTGTATCTTCACCAAAGTTGGGTGCCAGTTCAATCTCAGGAGACATTGAGAGTTCTTATGAAGTTACACATTCTGTTGACAATGGTGAGATTTTCTGTCGCTTTATGTTTGGTTTTTCTAAGTATATCATGATACTGTTGTTGGATGTGTCTTTCTGGAGCTTGTATATGTTACAGAAACCATTGTGATAGCTGATTTGACCATCAATCTTGCAGAGGAGCCTTTGGAAAAGAGAAGAAGAACAGAGAACTTGACATCAATTTGAGTTATTCACCTTGGTTTCAAATGTCTGCACTCGTGTTCGTATCCAAGAATTCTAGACAATGGGACCTCTGTGAGGAAGACCTGAACATGGTATTGCAGCCCTTCGCATTCTGCTGATGTTTCTGCAAGAGTGCAGGTTTCATTGGAACCTAACCCAATGAACACCAAATTTTGAGTTCTTGCAGCTATCACCAGGTTTGAGCATAGCATCATTCTGTTCTCTCATGATGTGCTACTCTAGCAGTTGTTTCTCAGAAGAATTACAAAAGTAGCTAGTGGAAAATGTAGAATCTGTGACCTCACAATGTCAAGTTGAACCTTCTATTGGTTGAGGACCCTATTGCTTACCTCCCTGAAATTACTCTACTGTCATCTCACAAATGATCTGGAATGAAGGCTTGGTTCATTTACCCAATTGGAGATCAATCAGCAGAGGTACCAATACTGATTCCAATTTTCTATTTTCCAACAGAAATACTAAATTTGAGCCAAAACATTTGTTTGACATATGTGATATCCATACCATATTAATTGTATATGTGCCTTCTGATCATTAGAGATGTGTATCATCTGTCTGTGGATTAGATTCCTCTTGATGGGAGAGCTATCCCTGGTGATATTTATCCCTTTATCAAATATACATCCCAGACCAAATTGCTTCTGCCTCAGGTATGTAGGCCTGTGTGTCATCACTGTATTCAAGAATCTTTTGTATAATCCGTATGTATACATGTGTACCATGTATACATTTTAGGTATATCAAGTATGTGAGGTCATGGAGGTAAGGTGGGCTGTTGGTTTGTCAAATTATTTAATTCAATGGAAAAATGAATGTTGAAATCTATTGTTTTTCTACTATAAGTTTTATTTTTTGGTAGACATTTGTAAACCATTTGGTTCAATACAAATGGGAGCTGATTCGTGTATAAGACCACTGGTTACATTATTTATAAAACCTACATCCAGATGTGTACTTGTATAAATAACCAAAATACTTGGATGGAATTTTGGGTTTCACCACATGATTGGGCGTATTTGTTTTAGATTCATCAAGTTTTTGGAATTGGATTGTGTAAAATCAACAATGTTTTTAAACATTACATATACCATTTGATGTTTTTTATGCTACTGGTAGATGAGTGAAGGCAATTAGATGTGTTATTTTGTGTGTAAATAGAGGTATTTCAATTGTTTGTTGTAATATTGAGGAAGTATTTATTACAAATGAATTCCTTCCCTTTCATGTTTTAAAAAAAAATGGAGCTTAGTGTTTGAACTATTGGTACATGTTGAAAAAAACAATTAATTTGCCCCCTAGGTTTATTAAATGGTAGTAATTTGATAATTTCATAGTGAAAAAGGATTGTCAAACTTTGAACAAAGCTTGATTTCTTTGGGACTCTTGAGGATTGGGTTTGTTTAGCCAGATTTCAAATCCATCTATGACTTACTACTTTCCTATTGTGAGAAATTAATCCTATGCCTTATAGAAATAATATGGAAACTATGAGTCATGCTTTGAGTTCTAGCTAATAATCATACTTTTTCAATACTTATTTTTATTTGGCATGAATCTTCATTATTTCATAGCTTTTGAATGCTATAAAGAGAAAAATTTGGACATGAGTTTACATTTGAAATAATGGATAGATATGTGAAAATCATTGGAGTGATATGGCACCTCATTATAAATGTGATGCCCTTGTTGATGACAAACTTAGGGATCTTTTCTCAAAAGTCTAATGAAAAATATGAATCCCTTGGCGAAAACATCATGAGGAGTTTGTTCCAAAAGTTCAACAAAAAATATGAATTTCATAATGAGGGTTAGTGATGGGTGGTTTTCACTTTTAAAAAAAAAAAAAATTGATGTTTTTTGGTTTTTACATGAGTTCAAGAGGATTAGTCGCACTCCTAATATTTACCCATTGCAAATTTTAATATTTGTTTCACTTTTCAAAATGTTTTTTTAAAAAAAATTGTTGATTTTCAAGGTTGATTTTCACCTAATTGAAATTTGAATTCAAAATTCCAAATAGTGATTGTGAACTATTATGATTATAGTAGATATGCATAATCAAGGTTTTGACTTAATGTTAAGGACCTCCCTTGGTTTTAAGAAGGTTTTGAATTCAAGTCATATTAATATTTATTTGTTAATAAGTTTTTTTTTTATAACTTTTATTAATTTGAGAATCAGACCTTGAGTCCTTTTACAACCTCCTTTGATATCAAGTTTGAATCCATATGATGTTTTAACAATTTTTAATTGTATTTTCACATGTTTAAGTACATAAATTTTAGTAAGAATTAAGGATATGAGTGAGAATTGTTGGTTGTCATTATGAAAATACATGAAACTAGTCTTTCATGCACATATTTGCCCAATGACGCACTCCCAAGTCTCGGGTTGAACCCACTTGAGGGTCCAACTATGTGTAGATGCGGAAAGTTGGGACTTGAGGGGCGCTCCTGACTTCCAGCACTAAAGAGGGGTAAAAGGGCGTGCTAGAAGTCCCGGGATTAGACTAAGAAGATGAACTAGAAGATCAAGCACAAATCTGCATCCAAAACCAACCACAAGAGGGTTAGTTCACATTCGGGAACACCCTTGAGAGTTGGGACAAGCCATGAGCAACTTGGACTACTTGACTCACCACGGCCCGGACTCGGGGGAAGCCACCACCTTCCCCCATATAATATACTCTGCAACTCTCCGCCGAGGCTACATCCAAATGGCTCTTTTTCCCGGGACTCCCAAGTTGGAGTCCTGAAACTGTCCCGGGTTGGAGTCTCGGGACTTTGGACGGCCATAACTCCTTGCCTCGAACTCAGATCGGGACGAGCTCTCAACCAAAGTTGTAGCTCTCGTCAAGAGCTTTCCAACGCCGTGTTGCACTCCTCAAGGCGACGTCGGGAAGAGGTCGATTCTCGACTTTTAGTGGTCGGGAGTCAAACTGGCAATTTGACTCCTGGCCCTTCTTTTGCGCATAACTTGGGCTGCATATGTCCAAATGGGCAATGCAAGCCCATTTTGGACATCTACACTTCAAGAACTTTCCATTGATATAAAGAACGTAGCAAGGCGAGGAGATTTGACCCCTCAAATCGTCTCCTGAGTTCTCGGGAGTCCTAGAGGACTCCATTTTCCCACTTTTGAGAGTGTGAGTTGCCTTCTCACACTTAGCCTCAAAGTGGGGTTGCGACACCCAACATTGGTGAAGACATCTTGTGTAACCTTTTTAAAAATTTGAACAAACGTCATCAACACCCAAAATTTTTAATTACATGAATCATTTGCAACCCATAATATTTTATTTTTAAAGTTACATAAACAAAGGTGTATTAATTGCATGATATAAAATATATTGCATGTCAAATAATTAATAACATTGATCATTTATGTGAAACTAGATTATAAATATAAATATAAATAATAAATGAATGATTATGAAATGGTTGTAAACCAAAATGCCAATTATGTGATTCATTAACCATTCAACACGGATCACAATTTTTTTGTTGAAAGTAAATTTATTTGCCATTAACGCATTTTCAAATGGTTTTGTCAACATGGTTTTTCATTGCAACAAATTTATATTCAATTATGGTATTTGATTTAGTTTATAAAATTATTTATCATTTAACAAATCCAATTGAAATGGTATTATCTTGACAATATTTGAACTATTTATGAAAAAAAATTATAATTGAAAAAAATTGTTAATGGTAATAATTAGGATTTGATCAAATTGATAATAAAAATATTTTTTAAATGATAAAATTAAGAATGATGTAATGTAAATGTTATTCATAATTAATGTTCATTTTAAAATAAATAAATGCATTGTGATCACATAATTTCAAAACTTGTAATGAAAGAAATTCAGAAAGTGTCACATATTCAAAAACTTAAAACAATGTAAAATAAAAAAATGTTCACTCTTTAAGCTTGCGATGATGCATTTTGAAAAAACTATGTATCAAGTTTATAATTATTTATGAAGAAATGCTAATTTAAACAAATATTTTATGTTTTGGAAATTCAAAGTAGGTTTATTTATCCACATTTAGTGTTAATAATTGATATGTGAATTTTGAACAATGATAAATGAATGAATTTACAAAAAATATGATGAACTTAATTACGGTGTCACATGTGACATTCGTGCACCATAATTACACAAAATAAAAATACATATTGATTAATGAAAAAAAAAAAAAAAC
>Ga0116231_10000435_pt1 | contig 71513 bp, 69 predicted proteins | sample S1TSphgellanicum_2_FD_89695 | JGI IMG/M metagenome (GOLD analysis project Ga0116231, IMG submission 89695) | Host-associated microbial communities from peat moss isolated from Minnesota, USA - S1T2_Fd - Sphagnum magellanicum MG | ecosystem: Host-associated > Plants > Peat moss > Unclassified...
ATTATTATTATTATTATTATTATTATTATATCTAAATAATAAATATTTAAACAAATATAAATAATGCGACTACATTTTTGAGTTGTAAATATAAATGTAAAATGACGATGCCATGTAACCTAGTTTGGATGGATGAAAAGTTCATGTAAGTCACATCTTTATGCGACTACCTTTGCAACTTAGTGTCATGTATTGTCTTTTGCAACTAGAATTTTATGCAACTTGTCTAAGGCAATTAAGCACTGTAACAAATCGCATATGGTAATTACGACTAAAAATGAATTGGAAATCTAATCATATATTTGCAAATTCCTTGTAGTGAATGAAATGCAAAGTTATTTTTCTTCTAAATATGATTTCACCTTTGCTTTAACAAGAAAGATTGCAAAATCATTTTTTGGGTAAATTTTACAATTGTGCAAGCAATCTCTCTAAAATTTTGAAATGGATATGTGTTCAAGGAATGTGGTAAATGTTGTAAGGTACCAAGAATCCAAGTTCATTTAGACAAGGAAATGTTGAACATCTACACACCGTATATCCCCATATTTATATGGATCATAACCACAAGCCAAATATGGCACTTGCTTTAACTCCTTTTAAAGCATGTAATGGATTTATGATTTCAAAATTAAATAAGAGGTAATATTTTTGTTTTGCAAATCATTTTTGGATCTTTCCAAGGTGAAAACATGAATAAGTGGATTGTTTGGACTATCAACTTGTAATTTTTTGGGATTACATACAAATGTAAAATTTCAAACCATATTCAACATTAACATTGTGAATTTTTTAATTATTCATGTTGTCATTGACTTTAATGGGAATCATTAAAAAAAAATTGGATGAATTTTAAGCATATTATGGACTTGTTATGGACTCTTAAATGACAACACTACATTTGTCACATAGAAAAAATGAAAAATGTGGATTCAAAAAAATGTTAAAATAGTGTCAAAATAAATAAAATAAAATAAAACATCATTGAATGAAAAATTTATTAGTGAAGTGCATTGAAACTTTATATATATATATATAATTTTATTTTAAAATTTTTTAAATGACATGATTATTGTAAATTTTTATTCTTGAAAGTTCATTTCACATTAAAAAAATTATTGCATGGATTTTTTTCTCAATCACATGTTTAGGGATATTCATAGGTTAGTTTATTAATTATGGTTAAAAGCATAAGGGATAATTATAGGATTTATGATTTGATAATTATTAACAATGTTTTTGCTAGTTTCAGATTATGGACTCACAAACGCCACTTTTAAACCACCTAACCATGTTTTCACCCTCCAATTCTTATTCCTGAAGTAGTTGGACCTTCATTCTTTTTCATTAACATGTCAAAGATAATTCCTCTCTACACATTAAGAAGAACAAAAACCAATGTTTGTTGTGAAAACAATACTAAAGTTGTAGTCCAATTCTAAGAATAGACAAAGTGCATGATTTTATAGAGTTGGGGCAAAGTAGAATAAATGGGGATGAAATAAAGCTTGCATTAACAACTACATTCACAACTTTTAAACCTCTTCCCAAGAATGTTACTAACTTTATCTTAACACTCATGTCAAAACTTACACAAAACGAGGTATTTTTTATATTTATATATTTTTGTCAATGATTTCTTCTTTAAATATGGGAGTGTTGTCAATTCATCTTACCAATATCTAAACTTAATAGACATAAATTTGCAATGTTGACACCATGTGTGGCAAATGACAAAAGAAAAAGACTTGGTGTTATAGCTAGAAAATAATACCTAGTAAATGTGGGAATGTTGGCCATTATTTCCTAAATTATGTGAAGTTAGCTCTTAGAGAGGCCATGTACTTGGATGCCAATGTGCCACCTACTTATTTGTCTAGTGAAATCATTGAATGCGTGGTAGCATTCAACAATGTAGTGAATCACACTAAAGTCCTACAACACACAACTCTATGCTCCATAATCACATTAATAGGTGAGACTTTATGGTATAGATGACTTCAAAGCTCTTGTGCATCATATGTAAAAGCTTGTTGACGTTTACAAATGTTCATTTGGATGAACGAGATATAATTGCACAAAGGGTACCTAAGGTTTTTGTTGACATTTTTTTATGCACCCTTCATTAAGAGGTATAGACCACAATTTGATGAATTTGAACTGGACCACATTGTTTTACCAATGGGAGGCACAACAAAATCAAATTTGCAAGACCATTTATTAATTTTGTAGTTGATGGTAACTTCAACCAAGGGGACACCACGAAAGTTTCTAGTATAAACAAAGGGCATACAATTTTCCTTCTAGTGGGGAAAAATATTGAATCAACTATTGTTTTGGAGTTTAAAGATGATGCCAAACTTAAGTAGCGTCCACTCCAATTATACAAAGCTAGAGTGAATAGCCATGCGTTGCAAGAATGTATGTTTTATAAGTATCATAATATGATACAAACCTCCATAATATCTACATGTAAAGTTAGGTTGGATTTAAGTATGAGTTGTCAAAAGCACCAAAATTTCATTATTCAATTTCAAGCACACAAAAGCTTTCATTGATTCGTTTTAAAAAAAATTCAATGCCAATAATCATCTTTGCTTGGGGTATTATTGTCAAATGGTAGGTACATACTACATGGAAAAAAAACATGGCACACTAGGGCAAGTACATTATGCAATTACATGTTTTTTTTTCTTTAAACACAATATAATAGACTTGAATGACAAGTGATGGAACCCTAATATTGTACCAAAAGTCAATTTGTATAAGGTTTTATTAGCTTCCGTATTAATAAACATTTTATATAAAATAGAACATATTTGCATCTACATTTCATGCAAATTTCTAGAGAAAAATGTTAAAATAACCCTTTGCATTTACTACATCCTATCATACAACAACATTTATCATTCTATAGTGCATAAGGTAGCCAAAAGAAAAAGTTCATCACTTTCATGTTCACATTTGGATGCACAACTATTATTATTGCCTTGTTAATGGAATAAGAACAATTGTCATCCCTCGCAATATCATGCTTGCAATGATCCATGTACATATAATCAATCTTTGTTTGGTTGAAATCATTCATTTAGTCACATATTCTAAACTTAAAACCGTCCCTTGCAACATTACACCAAAATGTGATATATATTACTTCACATATCACTACATTTGTAATAATATATGGCATTAATGATAACATGAGTATGTAGTAAAATTGAATTTGTACTTTCTACAACTAGTAATATTTTTGGTCATAAATATTTATGCCATTCATCATGATTATATAGTTGGGAAAGACAATGATTTTAATTATTACAATTTATTAAAAAAAAGATTGGCATATGAAATGTAAACATGTGTTTAACCATAATAAAGTCACATGGACAATCTAACTAATCCTATTTATTAACCTAAGACTAATTAACCTAGAAGCTTAAACTAGAAGCCTAGGTAGGTAGGTAGGTAGGCTTAGGTAGATAATTAAATATGTTAAAGTAAGTAGGATCCTATTTAATTCATTAGTCATAAGTTGTTTTTATTAGTTCATTCCAAATGGTATTTTCATTTTGAATATTTCTAATGCATGTATTATGTGTAGATTATCATTTCATTTACTTATATAGTTTACAAAGTTGAACTTGTTGACAAAAGGTATGGGATAAATTTCATGAAAGGGAAACACTACAACATTGTTCCACATCTTTTGTCCCACACAAAAGTAACCTACCTATTTACCCATTTTCCTACTACTTATTATTCAACCTACTTAACTTAGTTTAAGCCTATGTAAAATATTAAATATGTAGATAGGTATAAATATGTAATTTTGTTAGCCTACCCTACCTTTATCCTATAACCTACCTACTTACATAGCCTTATTAACTCCTTATTTAACATAGGTTATGTAGGTAGGCTACATTTAATTATTACCTACTTGACCCACCTACCTAGATTACCTACTTAGGTAAGTAGGTAGGTGCGTAAGGCAAGCCCATCTTTGGGTGGTACTACTAAGAACATCACACCTTGATTTTTCTAGACCCATTGAACTTTGAAAAATCATAGGAAAATTTTCAATAAATATTTTCAAATTTAGAAAAAATTTCAAGAATGTAGCTCTAGTTATTTTCCTTGAACTTTTTGGTCAAGAATACATTTATTTGAAACATGATTTGAAACTCTTCTTGGGAAGTTTTTTCCTAAGGTAATTTGGAAGTCATTAAATTTTTAGATTCTATTATGAAATTAATTGAATAAGTATAATTGGTTTTGAATTTCCAAAGTTAAGACTATCACTTTCTAAAAAGACAATTTTAATTAGGAATACAAATTTTTAACAATTTACAAAAACATTTAATCAAAAATAAACTTCAAGCCATATAAAGTGCATGTAATTGATAAACATAAGAAAAAAATAATTTATAGTTGTGAAAACATTTAAAGTAAAAGGCTTAGAAAAATGATTTGGTCATTTTTGGTTTTTTAACCATTCTTTGTGGTGGTTCTTAGTAGTACCACCCAAGGATGGGTTCACCCAATAAATAGGTAATTTATGTTAGGTGGATAAGTAAACATAGGTAGGTAGCTTAAGCTAGATGATTAGGTATGTTAAGTAAGTAAGTAGGTAGGGAGGAAGGTAAGCATAAGTAGGTAGGTAGATAGCCTAGGCTAGGTAGGTAGGTATGTTAGGTAAATATGTAAGTAGGTGGGTAAGTAGGTAGCCTACATAAGTAGGTAGGTAAGCATAGGCATATATATAGGTAGCTTAAGCTAGGTAAGTAATTGCTAACATAAATAGGTAGGTATATAACTTAGGCTAGATAGTTATGTTAAGTAGGTTAATAGATTAGGCAAGTAAATGGGTAGGTTAGGTAGGTTGGTAGGCTAAGCAAGTAAGTATGTAAGTTTACCTACCTATTATTGGTGCCCAACTTATTCTTATATCCCTAGATGTGTACCCAAGTACATAATACATTCTTAATATATCACTAGTAAACCTTAATATGCATATAGAGACTTTAGGTTCATGTCATCATTGTGACCAATATTTGGTTATATTTGTAACTTTAATGTGATATATAATGAGCTAGGTGAATGAAAAATCAATCACAATTCATCCACTTGGAAGGATTAGTTGCCATTAATAGCATCCCAAGTTATAAATGTGGCCAATGGAGGAAACAATTGTAGTCATGTAGTCATAATAATTATTACAAGGCGTTTTACATGTCACATATGACTACATGATTAAGTTTGGGCAGCAGTAATAAAATGGTCAAGTCATGAATACCATGTTTTGGCACAAGTGCAAATTTGTTACCATCAGGACATTAAAATCTTCCATGTTTAGATCATAAAATGTTTTACTTGTTGCAAATAAAAAATTGATTAAAAAAAAACCCAAGGTGTTGATTTGTTTAAATGGACCAAAATATTGTCCAAGGGGTATTTTTTTCTTATTTTAGAATGTAATGAACATGTAAAATACTAGCAATCACAAGAAAACTCTTCTTGCACAATGAAAAATTTATAGTCCAAAGCGAAAAGGTCAAGCCTCAAGGGCATACTAGTTAATGAATTTTCATGGAATTTAATTAAAGTGATGTTGTACAAATATATTTGTGAAGAAAAAATATTGTGAAGAGGTATTGGACATTATGTTTGGAAATGAAAATTTTGAAAAGGTTTCATCCAATTGGTGTCAACTATTATTATTTAGTAAGATGATAATAAATGCATCTTTTGAATATCTTATTGGTTAATTTACATACAAGAAAAAATCCCTAGGATGTAAGGGATGCAATGAAATGCACACTTTTTGTCCACCTACCAAAATACTTTTATTTTATATTCATTGGGGGCCACGATGTTTCATTGTATTTGTATAATATATACTAGTTTCTTTAGAAAATTGAGTTAAACATACAATAGTTGTATTAATATATAGTTTATCAATGATCATAAGGGAGAAAATTGGGTGTAAACATGATAACATGTGCCACACTTGCTTGCATTGGGGATTGTTTTTGGGGGAATATTTCTTTAAATATTTTTTAAAAAGTCTTCAAAAATATTTGAAATCTTTTTAATATTTTTATGTCAAGGTTTATGTAAAAGACTTCAAGATATATGAAATTTTCAAAAGTTTTGAAGTCTATTTATAAGTCTTTTTAGAGCTAAAAAACACACGTTGGTAAGTACAAAATCTTTAATCATATAATTTGGACTGAAATGAAATAAAATTAATACTTACAAAGTTTGCTCATTCAAATCTACTTAGAACTAGTTTCAGAATTAAAATCCAGCAATGAAAATATGATAAAAACACCAAAACGATAAATTTTGACTATGAAAACAAAAAAATTCCAGAATTCAAAATATATTTCTTTCATACTCCATTAAAGCTCCATGTTCTATAATGATACAATGGTCTTCATCTAATCCTCTTCTTCCAAGATATATTCCTTCACAAAAACATTCTTATGTTCTATTCAAATTCAAATGGTGATAAAAATTATATAATATAGCTAGTAATTTTTAAAATAGGAACTTAAGTAAATAGAAATATACTAACTAATTAATACATCAAGTAACTACTCCCTTAACATTACCCCACCCGTACCCTGAAACACATCCCAAAATTTTGGATAAAAAATGTGTTAAGAAAGTTAAATGTTTTGTTGTTTTTGATCTTGTGATTAAAAAATCTGATCTGTATGTACAATAATCTATTTTATTTGTATTACAGTCTGTTCTACATGTACTTCAAATTGAAGTATTGTCTGATTCTTTGTTGTATACAGAGTCTATTATTGCTCTTCTGATGCCTTTGTTGACAACTATATAGTTGTTTATTGATGGGTTGTTATTTGCTCTTGTGATTACAACTTTTTTGTCACTTGTAACTGTTGTTGTAATTATAAATCTAATGTGATTTCATTTTGACCCTGCTATTGTAGCTCCGATATAATTTGTAACTACTGATTTGATTACAAATTTGATGTAATTTGATTTTGATCCCATTGCTACAACTCTAACACAAGCTCAATCTAACCCTGTTGATTCTCCTAAATTATATGTTTTTCAAGTTGTATTTGCTCCCCTATTTCTGTGGTTGCAGATTCATACTCCTAAAAATTGACTTCTACTTATTCTAGAGTCTGTTTAGCAACCTCCTTCTAAGGGTTATCCTTTCTTCCTCTAAGATCTTTTAACTATTATGTTACTTTTGTACCTAATGGTCATGCCCCATCTATATCCCCTTTGTCTCCTTCCTCATCTGAAGTCTTTAGTTCTGGAGATAGAACTAAAGGTTCACATTCAAATGATGGCATAACTTGTTCCATTTAAGAAATCTTATGTCTATACAACCTTTCATTCCTTTCATACTTTTTGCAAACTTTCCCAATATCTTTTTAAACAATGTCCTGAACTACATCCCACCATAAGTTTGCATCTTTTTCCTCCATTGATAATGCTTGAACTTTACATGGAGCAAAGTACTATACTTTTTTATTTCACTATTTTCTCCAAAGACAATATCATAATTGAAGGGTTTTTTCTTCTGAGTTTCCTTTACAAGTTTGTTTAACTTTTCATTAAAGGCGATTTACTTTTGCAAATTTTTGTCCATCTATGCATGCTTCTGTTCAACTTGCCTTTGTTTGTCATTATTAACTTGATATGCATTGGCATTGTCCACTCTAAGCTCTTCCACCTCCTACTACTTCAAGATAATTTCCTCCATGTTCTTGTAGTTTCTCTAAAGTTTATTATGCTCTATACTTAAAATATCCTTTTTTACTTTTAGACCCTAGTGATTGGCATTTGTCTCCTTTAACAATGCCTTTAAGGAATCCCTTTCTATTATGATGTTTTCCAAATCCTTGTTTTATTTCTCCATGTTATTGATCTTCTATTTGGCTACCTAAAGTTCTGCCAATACCTGATTATTCTCAATGTTCTTATCTTGCAACTCTACTTTAAGCTTTTGTTCCTTCTCCAAAGCTCCCTGCAAATTTTCAACAGTTCTATCCTTCTCTTCTATAATCTGCTTGTTTTTTATCTCTAGATTAGAAAGTCTAAGCAAAATATTTGTGATATGTACAGTATATTCTACTACCTATTGAAACATAGTATAGCTATTCTTTGCTCATCCAATTCTGCTTCTATCCCTTGCACAAACCCTAGTGTATGAAACCTAGGAGTCTGACCCTTGGAATTTGCACCTAATGAACCTAGACTCTTGTGTGCAATCTAGACTTCTCCAAATACATTCATGCATGTTGTAAAACTTAGTCTTGAAGGCAACATACCTTCATTATTCTATGGTGATGGAACATATTATTGTACTTCTGGTGGATCCCAATCAAAATCATATACTTGTTCCTTTACTGATTGTTGAGCTTGAGACTCTAGCTCCTTCTTGGGCCATCTTTAATACTCTTGCCCATCTGACCTCTACTCCTACTTGGGAGAAATGGGTAGTCTCGAATCAAATTTAGGAGATATGGATTTCTCCTTCTCTCTTTGATTCTATAGTTATTATTTCTTCAATAATTCTACTACTTGTTGAAGATCAATATTTTTTTTTATTATAGTATCCTCATGTCTTCTTTGCCTCTTCTATAGAGTCTTTATCTCCTCATCATCATCAAACTTAGACATTAAAATTGTTCTTTTGGTTGTCCTAATCTCTGGCCATTTCTCCTTTTTAGGAGAGATGTGTGTAGGGTTTAGAGGCCTTTTGTTCATAATGAACTTCTCCCTCAAATTTTTTCTTTTTCTTTTGTCCTCGTGAAGTTGTTTTACCTATTTCTTCTTCTCATGTGATTCTGCTACTTTTAATGGAAACCACTTTTGAAACAAAACTTTTAAGGCTATGGTAGAATGGTATACATCCTTTTTTTGTTATCTTTTGGTTGTTCCCTCAATCATATTTTTCTAACACTTGTCCCATCTGATCAATTCTTTGACCAATTGAAAATACATGATTGCAACCCAATTAACACTCTCCATGATCTACTCTATAGATCATCATAGCAAACTTATTGTTAAAATATTGCACCTTATCCTTTTGGTAAATATTGTCAAAATGGCAACAATTTTATTAACATACTCTAACCTCATCTTTTCTACAACCCACCCTTCATTAGTGATGTAAGTGTTAGGGACTCTATTTGCTATATTTGCCAATGCTACTTTGGCATTAGACATTTCCACTTGATCTGCTTCTATCTTTCTTGTATGGAAAATTCTAAAAACTTTTGCCAAGACATGCTTGTCTATTATTTTCTACTCATCCCCCAACATAACCTTGATTTTATTATGTTCAAGATCCAATTTCCAATTGTTCAAAAATTCAACTAGAATGTTGTGGTGAGGTGTCTTCCACTCAATTTCAAACATACCTACTAATCTAATTCTGTTTGCCCAGGCTTTTTCTTCCTCTCCATAACTTGTCCAAAGCAAAATGTTCTTCAAATTGCTATTATGACTCTACTTTGTTGGAGTAAAGACATACCTAACCTCATCATCTTGATGAGTACGCATTTTCTTCCCATGCAAATTTGCAACCATCGCTTACCAACTTGTTTTCTTTGTGCACTTCTTATTGGGAGTATGAACTCTCTTTGGAATTTGCTCTTGAGTGTACTCCTCTTGATGTAATGGCAATTGTTGTTGTTGTTGCAAATCATCCTTCTACTAGTCTTCCGCAGAATCTGAAATAGAAATGGGACCGACTTGTTCACAAGAACTTACCTATCTTTTGGGCTTTCTAAAGTTATATCTCCTCAATGTTTCTTTATAATCTCTCTCATTTTTTCTAATTGCTTCAAAATCCCTCTCAAAGTTAGATATCGGAGAGGTTTTCTGAGAAGAAGAATAATAATAAACTAGAGAAGGAAAAGGTGGACCTCTTTCTAGAGACCTAAATTGCAAAGGCAAAATGTTTACAAATTTTTGCTGCTCTTTCAATTTCTCTTGCTCCCCTTTCAACTTTTGCAACTTCTTTTTAAACTGTACTTGTAATTTCTCCACAAAACTTTTTTTGGTACTCATTTTGGAGACAAAAAACAATTGAAACATGCTTGTAGAAAACGAAAACAAAAAGTCATTATGGTGATTGTTACTTTCTAAAACGTTATCACCTCTTTTCATGAAGTGATGTTTCACTTTTTGTTTTAGGGCCAACATTTTAATGATTTGTACTTTTTAAAGATTATTTGACATATGTCACCACCTGGTTAAATTCATACTAACACCGACATGGGTTATAATTAATACATGCTAAACAAATAATTATGTGGATGTAGCATTGGGTGATTCTGATGACATTCCTAAATTTGATGATAGAATATAATGTACATTATAGATTCCTTCTGGCCTATGCTAAGTCATCAGATCAACAGAATCTTGTTCTGACATTAGTGATTTATTTACCCCATAATCCAATAAATGTGAAATTGTATAACCATGGTTTAGGTATTTGTCCATGACCTACTGGCTTATTAGATTTACTAAGGTTTTTTCTGATACTATTATCCAATTAGTGCCAATGGTCTTTATTTCTCTGTGATCTTTTGAATATTCATCAAATGTTTCTTCCATGTGGTTTTCATCTATGGACTATAAAGACTTTTAATCCTCTAAACTCTAAATCCCCTTCAATGTCTAATCCACATATGTATATGGTTTTAATTTATTAACATTGACCAATATTGGATTTGGTTCAAAATTGTTAATAGAAACAAGAAAAATAATATTATTGGGTAAACAATATTGTACCCTTAGTGGACCAAACCATCTTTTCTTGAATTTTTCTAGATGTTTCTCCCTTTGGGAAACCATAAGACATAATGTCCAAATTGGAACTCTTTACTAGTATTTTTTTATCAATAGAAATTTGTTCCATTGGTTGGCTCCAACATTGTTATGAGCTTCCAATCTATTTTCCTATAGCTTTTTTAATTCTGTAATTTTGGCTGTTAACACTTTGGTTAATTTTACATCTTTTTGGTCCCCACTAATAGTCGACATAACATATTTTATTGGCATTAGAGGATGCAAACCATAGATTAACTAGTAGAATGTATAACCTGTTACCACCTTGTAAGCAATCTTATATGAAAACAAAAATGTAGACAACTGTTCATCCTAGTCTATTCTTTTATCATTAACCAACTTGGTCAATAGTTTACCAATGACTTTGTTAGTAGATTCTATTTGTCCATTTCCCTATGGATAATATGTAGTAAAACTAACATGCTTCAACAGAAATTGTTCTGTCAGATGTTTTATTATAACATTGATGAAATGTATTCCTTGATCTATAACTATGGTCAACGAATATCCAAATCTATTCAAAATATATTCATACAAAAATTTGACTACTACAGTATTGGTTATGAGTGCCTTTGCCTCTACCCACTTGGTTGCATAATCTATATGTATTTGTTTCCTATTAATATTCCTATTGGTTTGATTGGACTTATAAAATCTAGACCCTAGTTCATAAAGGATTCTTCTAGAAGTGTTGTTACCAACTTGGCTAAACTTTTTGTTTTGAGTCCTGCAATTTTCTGACAACTATCACAACTTTTGCAAAAGTCATGAGTACCCTTGAATAAAGTTGGCCACCAATGTCCTACATCTAAAATTTTCTTTACAATAATATTTATAGCAAAATGTCTTCCAACCACTCCTTCATGTAGCTCCTTCAAAACAATTTGTGCTTTTGAGGTGGTTAAACATCTACGCATTTTGTTGTCTTGTCCGACTTTGTACATAATTCCCCTTTTAAAGTGAAAAGTTCTGCCTTGTTGGCCAACTTCTGTTTTTGAATTAGGTTCAAAGTTTCTGGCATCTGACCTGTCTCTAAATAGGTTTTTACTTCCTTCAGCCATGTAAGTTCTACATAAAATAATGATGCATACACAATCTAATTTGGGACACCCAATGGTTTTAAATTGTCTGGCAATTTAAATAAAACATCAACAACTACATGGTTTTTACTAGGTTTGTAAATTACTGTGAACTCATGCTCCAAGAATAACAGCAACCAAATTGTTATCCTTTTTGACACTTGTGGTTTGTTGACCAAGTACACTAAAGCCTTATGGTCTACATTAAAAAAAAAATTGTTTCCCAATAAAAAATATTTGAACTTATGTAAAGCATAAACCATTACTAAAGCTTCTATTTCTATAATAGCATAATTATGTTCTGCCTTATTGAGTAGTCTAGAAGTATATACTATAAGCTGGTCATACTTACTAGGTGGATTCTATGCCAACATTGCACCTATGCCAACAATGATGCATTTGTGTGCACATGAAACTCTAACTGCCAATTTGGAGGCATTAGAATCGATGCTTCCATGTATTTCAACTTGATTTGATCCCAAATTTCTTGACATCATGTGCTCCAAATAATGGGTTCTATTTTCCTCATTAACTTGGTGATTAATGCCATGATAAAGAAAAATTAGTTCTTGATAAAACATCTATAAAACTAAACCATACCATTAAAAACCTAAATCTGTTGTGGATTGGTAGGTATTGGCATGTTCACTATTACCTAAACCTTTTTGGGGTTTGGTATTTTTCTTTCCTTATAAATTATGAACCTTAAAATTAGTCTTGAAAATGCCATAAAGGCACATTTCTCTAAGTTAAGACTAATTCTATATTCTTTACACTTCTAAAAACAAAGTGTGAGCTTCATCAAATGACTTTCTATATCATTATAAACTGTGAATCATCCAAAAATATCTTCATGAACTAGTCTAAATACTCTTTGAAGGTTCTGCTAACTACTTTTTAGAAAGTTGGTGGCCTATTTTTGACATTAAATGGCATCACCATCCAAACAAAAGCTCCCAAATCTATTACAAAAGTTGTTTTGTATCTATTCTTAGGGCTATGGAAATGTGATGGTATTTTAAATATTCATCTAGAAATGAATAGGCTTCATACCTTGTTACAGTGTTCAGTACTTCATTAGAAAATGGCAAAGGATAAGAATCTTTTTTGGTTGCCTTATTGAGCTTCCTAGAATCCCCACAAATTCTCAATTTACCATTCTTCTTAGGCACTACCATTATGGGTGATAACCATGTAGTCTTTTCTACAGTTGAATAAATCCAGGTATTAACAATTTATCAATGTCATGTTTGATAGTTAAAACATAATTAGGGTTCAATCTATACTTTGTTTGATTTGTTGGTGGAATTGAAGTATCTAACTCAATTCTATGTTGAGCCAATTCTGGAGGTATGCTTTTCAAATCTTTGTAAGTCTAGGTAAACACATCCTTGAACTCCTTAAGTAGCATCTAAAGTTCTTTAGTCTTCTCCTTTGTCAATTGTGAATTAACCTTGATGTATTATGGATTTGCCTCTATGTCAAGATTTAGTTTAACAAGCTATTATTCTTTAATCAAAGTCCAACTTGCTATTTGAAGATTTTGTACCTGTATTTTTGCTGGTGTTTCATCCATTTGAATATCATCTTGGTTATGATGTTAATAGGTTTTTGGATAAACCTTATTTTCCAATGAAACTTCTGGTCTGACATAATTTTTTTTTGATTTCACTATTGAAGGTTCCATTTTTGCAGTTGTTTGATCTAATGTCCCTTGCTTTGGATTAGATTCCTTAGTGCTTTTGATTTTTAACATTCTAACATTCAACAATGAAATTGTTTTTTCTAAAATGTAATTGTGCCAATTGAGAATACTTTTGGTTTTGTTTCAACGATCAAATCTTCCTCTTCATCTATTAACCTTTCCATCAAGTCATAATAAACAAGTAATTGGGACCTTCTAGTTTCTACTCCCAATTTCATGTTAACTAATATTGTTCTGACTATTCCATTACCTTGAACAATAATGACATTGTTACCCTAGTCATATGTAACCTTTACACCTTTGAACCAAGGTCTTCTTAGCAACATAAAATAACTAGAATCTACCACATTGTTTTTTAGAATAATAAATGTGGCTATATATGGAATACCATGTATGTGAATTTTCAAATTTCTAATGATTCCTAAAGGTATGGTCATACTCTAATCTACCATGCTAAAGTGGTATGGAGTTGGCCTTGGTTTGGGTAAACTTAAATTTTTTGTTATAATGTTCACATTTGCCTTTCCATCTATCAAAACATCCTCAAGAAGATTCTTCCCAACTTGTACTTGGATAACTACCATCAGGTTATTTACCTCTATAGTTGATGTGTTTAGTTTAGAATGTGTCCCAACCACTGTGGCTACACTAGGCTCTAATATCTACTTAGTAACTATATTAGGTTTTTCTAGCTTTAGTTTCTACCACATATACTTTTTAATATTCGGTGCTATTTTTAGCAATTGACCTAACCTCAAAGTATAGGTAGTTTCTAACATTTATTTACTGATATCTTGGAATATTTGTTTCATAGACATAATTCTGTTGATAGGATTAATAAACAAACTTTGTGATATAATTGGTTTTGTGGACACCTCATATTTTGGCAATCCCGCTCAAATTGTATTCCACTATGCTTTTTCGTTTGGAATCAAATTTTGTGGTGGGTTTTCTGCTTGCATCTCTTGTATAGCCTTGATAAAAGATTGTTATAGTCTTTGTTCTTTTTCACAGTCAACAACGGACTTCTTCTTGATTGACTTTCTATCTTTAAACACATGTTTTTCAGTAACCTTGTTCTTGGTGATGGCCATATTCACATCCACCATATGGACCAAAGGATTTAAAAACCTTGGGTTCTACCACAACTTGTTTATCTATTGGTTTCATTCCTTTGTTCTTACACATATTCTGCATATAATTGTACTTAGGATAATCTATGATCTTATGTTTAGTGTCATCACAAATATGACAAGAATACCTCACAGGCCTTTGTACTTTTATCTGTTGAATAGTAACCTCAGAGACTACAGGAACATGGTTTTCCTTTTTTTTGACTCTATAGGTTTCAACATCTTGTGACAATTTGTACAATACATTCCTATTTTTCTTGGGACTATTTGAGGTTTTAAAGCTAATACTATCTTATTACTCTATGGTATTGATAGATTGCTTATGGCCTCTATGTCAAAAATTCCTTCTTCGCAAACCAAAACTACTTCTTTATGTTGTTACAAAATTTCTCTCTTCATACTTGTTGTTGCTACACGGAGATATGGTTGTAATCCAGATTTGAAAATAATAGTTAAGAAACTATTTATTGTCTTGTGTTGAAAACTATTGGCCAACTTCAATAACCTCTCATAATAGACTTTCATTCTTTCATTCTTTCATTTTTCTCTTGTTCATGTTTTTCAACTACAGGTAAACTTGTTCATCATTCTGAACTTCTTTGTACCTTTTACAAAAAGTTAATTGCAATTTTACAAAAGTACAATTTGGGTAATCTCCCATGTAATTGTTACACCAATTAAGACACAATATCTCTAAAGGTAAAACTAAATAGATTAATAATTTTTGCATCATTTGTTTCATTATTTGCTTTAATGGTAGCTTTAAATACTCTAACATGAGCATTTGGGTCAAAATTTTTGACATACTTTGGATAGTTAAGTGGCCAACAATAAGGTCTATTTAGTGGTAATGGTGGCATGCTTGGATTCACCATTGGTAATCCAAAATATCCTAGAGGTCCTAGAGGTCTTGGAGGATCTAATCCGCTTCCTTTTAAATTTAATGGTTGACTAACAAAAATTGTGTTCACCTTTTGAGGTATATCTTCATGCAAACCCACAAATTTGTTCCCCTTGGAGTTTGTGGTTTGGATCTAACACCATCAAGAGTATAAACTGGTGTTAATACAAATGGAGCTTCAATAACTGTACTTATAAACTAAGGCATTGCCATAAAATATAATGGCATAGATTTTACTGGTTCCATTCTGAAATTTGAAGTTCCTACATAGGTAAGTCCAATATGATTTTGAGATAATAGATTTGGTATAGGAGCTACATAAATAGGTACATCTACCATAGTCTGAGCTCTCATTTCCATTTTGTTTTCTCTCTAGACTTATTCTTTGAGTTTATTTGGAATTCTGAATTTCTCATGGTACAGATCCTCTAATTCAATATGTCCATGCTTCCCTACTTTTGCAGGTTTCAAATTCAAATTTTGGAAATGTTCAATAATCCTTGCCTCACATTATCTTCAATAAATGTACATTCATTGATTTGATGTCCAATTTAATGGCAATATGTGTAATGTGGAAAATTTGGTCTTGGAATTCTATTCACACTATGAATCCCTCTACTTCAATCCATTATAACTCCTTTAATTATGCTTCCATTCTACTGATTAAATCTGGGTTCATTGTACTTCATTCCTAATTATCTCGATAATAAGGAGGTGAAGTAGATTTGTACCTTAATACTATTTCCTCCCTTTCTGACATGTTGAGTCTTTATTCTTCTTTTTGAATTAGAGCATTAGAGGTATGTTACTACATTAGATTTATTGAATCCAACACAACTTTCTGTTGAGGTTCAAATTTTCAACTCCTTTATTTAAACTTAACCTATGAATTTGCATTTTCAATCTGACGTTCTTCCTTCTTGGAATTTTGTAACAAATTGCTAGTGCACCTCAGTGCTTCACTAGTTTGCATTTCACGAAGAATAATCAGTGTTGCTTGCATTTTTTGGCTTGTAGGTCTCTCTTCTATCCATAGATGTCTCTAGTCTATCTAAGAAAGTCTTCTAGGTGTTTCAAACTACTCATCTACTTGATTAGCATTCAAATTGTTGCTAATGATAGCGCCATTTTCCACTTGTTCATGTCATACAACTTGATCTAATTGTCTCCTTAGACTTCTAGTTACAATTTTATTTTCCATTTTTCCACATCTTAATTTAAATCTGAACAAACTTTTTCATTAAAACAAAATCTTCACAATTAGCTACTCTACTTATATCTACTTCTTAAACAAAAAAATTATGATTAAGATTTGAAAAAAAGATGTAGAAAATGAAATTGAAGTTCACTATTTATTTATAGAAACAAAAATTTCAACAACAAGATATAACAACATTTTAAAATTCACTTTGAATTTAGACCCTAAGATGGTCGCCAAATGGTAAATACAAAATCTTTAATCCTATATTTTGGTCTAAAATTTGGATTAAAATGCAATAAAACTAATACTAACAAAGTCTACTCATTTAAATCTACTTAGAACTAGTTTCAGAATTAAAATCCAGTAATGAAAGTATGATAAAAACATCAAAACAACAAACTCTAACTATGGAAACAAAGCTTTTCCAAAATTCAAAGTATATTTCTCTCATATTCCATTAAAGCTGCATGTTCTACAATGATACAATGGTCCTCATTTCTTCCTCTTCTTCCAAGATATATTCCTCCACAAAAATAGTCCTATGTTCTATTCAAATTCAAATGGTGATAAAAACTATGTAATCAAGTTAGTAATTCTTAAAAAAATATCTTAAGTAAATAGAAATATACTAATAATTACCACAAGTAATTGTTCCCTTAACACACGTATAATGTTTAATGAGTGCTTTTGAAAGCTTTTCATTCATTGGATATTCTTTAGATTAATTCAAATGCTCCAATGATATATTATAAACCTTACTATATAAAAATATATATACTTTCAACACCAAATGAAAATTTCATTTTTAAACATGAAAAACTAAGCACCTATTACACTTGATGTGGCTCATGTTAATCTAACTATACCCAATTGTGATTTTGGTAAATTTTAGTACTTGTTGGTACTCCAAAATACCTAAAATGCATGTCAAAATTTGGTCCATTCAAGCAAACTAATACCTTACCAATCAATGTTTTGTTTATTATTACTCTAGTTCTTGTAATTTTGGATCCAATTACTAGTCTATATATAGGTCCCTTCTACATAGTAAATGGTTGTTTAAATCTTTAATTTGTGTTTTTTGCTATATTCAAAATAATGCTTGCACACCAATTGCAACATGATAAATTATATTTAGGTTTTGACATGGTTGGATGTACTAAAATGAAATAATGTGAGCTTTTAGATTTTTCTATTGTAGAATGGAATTTAAGTTTTTGAACCTAAACTTGAAGTTAGGTCTTTCAAACATTCAAATGATGATGTTAGGTTGGGAGATGACATGAAATGCCAAAACACAATATCAAAGTGAATATGATTAATCATCTATAATAGGTGCGAAAAGATCATGGCCCAAAATTTAACTAATTATTGGCCATGCACAATTCATAAAAACTAAAGTCACCTCCATGATGACTTGTCTTAGATCCAAGAATTTGCATTTGTTATAGATCAAAGAATCTTGTCTTGTCATAAATCCAAGAATGTGCAAAACATTGCAAAAGTAATTCAACTTATTTATTTTGAATAAACCATTGGAGGAACATTAAAAAAAGTTGGGCTCAAAGTCAAACATTGTAGCCACAAAGCATTGTAGAACTTGAACCTTCCAATTACGACATGTCATTCTTCTTATTAGAAACAAAAATTTAAAAAATCCAACAACCTATGAATTGATGGTGGCTAGGTTGCTTTTCTTGCACTCCTTTTTGCATAGATATCATATTTAAAATCTATTCCATGTGGTATTCATCCCAAGGAAAATATTACAAACCACTTACCATAAAATCAATTATTTTAAGTGTGAAATTTTATTACTTGAAGAAGAACTTAACTCTTGATGAAATTATCTTAACATGTTTCAACCCAACCAGAGAAATTTTGAGAAAATCCATTGAGAAACTTTCATTGTCAATGATAGAAATGCAATACAACTTGGGAAATTAAAGTCCAATAGCAAAGGAAATTGAAGGAATCCAAATACAAAAGGAAGATCAAACAATTTCAATTTTCTACTTGTCATTGCCACAAATTTGAAAAAATTGCACAATTAGCATAATCACCAAGGGAGGCAATAAAAGGATCTTGCAACATGGGAGTGACGTCTTGCTTCTTTTCATTAGTCAATTGATGAGAAGAACTTGCATCTTGTGTTCTTCTTGTTGCCTACCACTTTTTTCTTCTTCATTATTTTGTGCTACTCTTGTTGAGGTTTGCACCATGATAAGGAAAATGTTAAACAAAGGTGTTAATTACGAGTTACTAATGGTAGACTCAAGCATGTTCTCCCTTGTTGGAGTTTTTAACAACTAATGTGAACTTGGTTGAATTGATTGAAAGCTTTCAATCAAAGGCAAATACAACATTTTGTGAGAGCCCTTCCTCTAAAAAAAATCCCTTGATCATTATAATATAGTTGTTTGATTAAGGAGGATGGAGTTAGGGTTTAAACCTAAAGCATACAACTTTTGCTTGTTGAAAGAACATCACAATAGATCAAATCTTTGATTTAATGTTATGAAAAAGGTTTTTGGATAAACCCATGAACACAAAGTAAGAATTAGGGTTTGCCAAGCTTCTGCCATGTATATGCTTTTTTTGGTCACATTTAAAAAAAAAAGCTTCTCTTGCAAAACTATTTCACAAAAAAATGGGTAAATTATATGTGAAAATCAAGAAGACAATTGATTACAAATGTGAGTTTTGTTATTGAGATTCAACTAGTTCAAATCACAAGCATTAATGGACAATTTATGTACCATTTCTCTCAAGGATGGCAAAGGGTTATTATGCTTGCCCATAGAGCCCTATCTAATTGTTAGCAACAACAAAAAAAACCTGCTAACTTTTACAATGCAATCAAAACTTGTGAAAAGAATGGAGCCATTTTCTTGAACACAATCCAAGCACAAATAACAGAATAATAAAGATTTGATAGTTGAGGAGGATAAAAAACATTGTACCTCATCTTTAGTTTTTAAAAATGTCTATGATGTCTTGGCCCATACCTTGAATTTGATTTCACCTTCCTTAAGCTTTCTAAATCTCAAATCACAAATGAGGATTCCAATTCATAACAATTGTAAATAGATAGCTGTTTCAAATTCATTATTATTAGTGTGGCATGTGCCATTGGCCCTAGTGTTACCGCGCTTTCAACCGATTTTTCCTTCCAAAACCTGGTTTTTTGGAATTTATTTGAATTTTCAATGGTAGAAATCACTTAAAAATCAATATCTCCCACATTTTGAATCCAAATCTTAGCAAATAAATTCCATTAAATCCAGCTCATCAAGATCTTTCCAACAACACCAAAGGCACATTCCAATTCCTCCGAAATTTTCAGCTACCATTTAATTTAATTGTCAATGAAGAAATCATTCAATATTCAAGAACTTCTACACCACAAGTCCAAACGCCATGAAACCAAGCCCATGCACCCCTCCTCCTTCAAAGCTTTCCAAAGAGACCAAGAACATGATTTGAAGCATCCTGGTTGGGTGGATCTCATAAATACAAACAAAACAAAACAAACAAACTACCTTCCTTCATAGGTAGATTACAACTAGTTGATATTAGGTTAACAACTTTGACATCTTTGGTCATCCCACATGTTGACTATTGTAATAGCCCAAATCGAAGATCAAATATTCTTCAAGCTTCTTCTTGTGCTTCTTCTTCCCTAAAACCAAAAAACAAAAAAAACAAAACAAACAAATGCTGAAACAAATTATTTGAAGCAACCCAAGTGTAAAAATGAAGAGAAAAAACATGAAAATGCACCTCAAAAACTTTCAAAAGCTCAGATTTCCTCATGCTTTCCAAAGAAGCATATTACATGTAGCATCCACATTGTAACAAAAAAGTTGTGTCCAAAAGCATTAAACATGTCTTCCTATTTTTACTTGTAATTTAAAATGATAAAATTTGAGTTTTGTGCTTTGCATAGAGCATTACATTCCTTTGCATAATAGGAATCTGGATTATCGTAATCAACAGTATAGGGGAGGAAGGTTGCTCATCAGAATGTAGACAACATTGGAACGGGGCTTGCCTGGGTTGTGTGGAATCTCCAATGGTGGCGCATAAAACAAGAGGAAAGCACCAGACAAAGCTTGATGGAAGGTATTTAGCATCTCACTTACAATATATCTATTATGTTCCCCAATTCCAAATGCTTCAAAAATATTGATTTGCCAATACATATCCTTCCACTTGTCATCATAAAACAACTATTTAGAAGCCTTACACTTTGTCATGATTCATCTACCTCAAACCTGGTTTGATCAAATAGAAGTTGGGCCATTTGGAAACTTATCATCCCAAGGGTCCTCAAGTTTCTATTACTCCAAGAACTTTGATCATATGTTTTTGCATTGCTAAACTGTAAAGAGGGATGGCATTTGACCAATTAGTGAAGATATGGCTTGCCCCCATAATGATTGCTCTCTTGGAGGCCTTGTAAAGTAATGAACCTCAATTGACTCTTGGGGATTTGAGTCTTATTCCAAAGTGATGTCTCAATAATTACACAACAATTTCATGTGGGTGATTTTGCCTACTCTATTTTTGTTCTCCTCTTGGCCCTTGGGAGTTGAGACACAGGATGCTGCATTACAAATTGTTGGGTTGGTTTTTCCAACTTTAATCTTTTGTTTTCTCCTTAGGAGTTGGTGCAAAGAAACATTGTGTTTTGAAATTTGCAACTTCTATCTTGTGTTTTTTCCTTAGGAGTTAGGAGTTGGCACAAAGAAACATTTTACCCAGAGTGGATCCATGACCTTATTTATGCTGGCAAAATCATGGGCACATGGAGAACAACCATAAGAATGGTTGAACAAAAAGAATGGTGGAACAATAACCCAAGCTTTTAGATCACAACTGGCATTTGGACCCATGTCGATAACCCATCCTGGACCCTGGCTGATAACCAGAGGCAACCAGGATCTGGCCTGATACTCAATGCTCATAAGCTGCCAAGATGAATGTAGAATCTTACATAGACCCTTATCATCTAGCATGTCCCCATGTACTAAGTAGTGAGTCTTGACAAGATGAGAACCCTACTAGGTCTTGTACCACTTTGATCAGGATGTAACACTACTTGTCTCCTCCTTCCTCTTTCATAGTTCATCTCAGGAGGTTATATGTCCTTTGAACCCTATGGTGCCTTTTTTCATTTCATTTTGGGTTTGAATTTCATTTTTCCAGGACAAAATGGCCAATGGGTAGGTATATGATTTTTTGCTTCAAGTTCATCTCCCATGGATGTACACACGTTTTTTAATTTCATATTTTACATTGTCAAATACTGGGTGATTCTCAAATTAAGTGTTGCAAACCCAAGCCTTATGCATAACACGATGGGTTTTATTTCAATCTGTAGCGATTAATTGGTAACTAAATAACAAGTAGATTGATATAGGTATTAAAGTGGGTCTTATATGTTGAAAATCTGGTTATGAGACACTATATTTTCAATGAGGAGGTGACCCATTTGAGAAAGACCTTGGCCCACTCAATATAACCAAAAACAAAAGATCTGGCTAACATAGATCAAAATCAGTGTTGGGCGTTTCTAGCATTTTCAACATAAGTTCTAGTTTCCAGTTTGCAATTAAATAGGGGCAAGACTTTGAATCTACATGGGTTTTATTTTAATTTTTTTGGGGGTTAAAAATTGGATGCAGTTCAGGTCCAGGTTCTCCAATTGGGAAAGGAACTGCTGATTCTTACCCTCCAAAGTGCGCACCTCCTCAACACTGATCAAGATGCAACTCTACATTCCAAACCATCCTTATGCCAAGAATGGGTCTTTATTGGATACCAAGCCTCAAAGGGCCAAATTTGAAAGCCACAAGGAATCAACGACAGAGGTTAAGAATGCAAGAATTTTGAACAAAGGAATATGGAGAGGAGACAGGTCTAGGAAGAGGGGAAAAAAACCACCCAAAAGCTGACATTGATTTCTTTTTAAAAATTCACGAAACTTCAAACGGAAAAAATGACTGGATCCATGAAGGATCGTTCATGCGCAGAAAAATAGACCCTGTCGGACACAATGACTGTGTCAATATTCTTAGCAATAAATTGGTAACTAAATTGCCTGCAGCCATCCATCCATTCTGCTAGTGCTCTGGGCAGATCTGCTCCAGTTTCTGCTACTTCTAGTGAATTGGTTTTTGTCACCCTTTACATTTCAGCTTGATTCAAAAGGAACTAAATAAGAATACCTGCAAAAGACGTTGGGAATTTTCACCAAAACATTCTGATGTGAAACTGAGGAGGAAAACACTGGAATTGTGCAGAAAATACTGGAATTGTCTGTACCTTTCATCTACAATTTTCCTCTGATCAGATTTGATGTACCAGAAGAAACAATAGTTTCCTTTCTTCTTTGGATGAGCTTCTCGTATGTTCCACAAGAGCTGTTCAGTGTCGGTTTGTTTTCATCTACAATATTTTCCTCTTAATAAATTAAGATCTACTAGAGGCTTCCTTCCTCTCTTTACCCCTTCCACCAAAAGGAAATAAAAAAATATCTCTGGGAATGGGTCAAACTTCCACAGCTACAGTTTTGAAGGCACCATAAGACAATTATATTGGGGAGTCCCAAGATGCAAGAAATCTCAACTTTGGCTGTCGAATTTGGTCTTGTGTATGTAATGTATTTTCTACCTTTAAAAAAATACAACTAGACTGTGATCTGTTGTTATTTTGTCATCATTTGTGCACTTAAAAATTATTTCTTAGTCCGGATGACAGAGTTTCTATGTGGAGATTCTCAAATTTGCATTGGCCTGCATGGACTACCTTTGAGAGTGTTGGAATTGCGACAAAGGATTGTAGAGTGTTTGAAGATTGAAGACTATTTGAAATGTGGAATCTCTCTTTATGGTACATAGCTATGTTAAAGCCATACAAAGACAAGGAGGGCGGTGGAGCCTTACCCAAGAAATCATATTGGCATCTGGACCCACAAGAAGAAGTTTGCAAAAGTTCAATTCTCAAACTACACCCCCCAATACTCAAAAACAAAATTGATCACCAACAAGTTTGTGAAAAGTAGGCTAGATTTATCCAAAATCTAGCCTACTTTAAAACACTCTTAAACAATGACATTGGTCACCAGTTTGGGGGCCAGAAAATGGGCAGATACAAGTTCACAAAGTGCATAGATTCCTCTAATAAGTTTCTTTCCATTCACAATCCAGTTTTTTTTTTTTTTTGGTTTTTGTTTTTGGGTTCCTTAAAAGAATAAAAACTATTGGGTCAGAAAATTTGGCTGTTGGTCGGTCAGAGTGAGTGGTGCCCATGATGATGACTTTTTCTCACTCAGATCTTTGAACAGACTTCACTCTTATCAACGACTAGTGACACATAGGGAAGAGTGTGGACAAAGAACAATTTTATTTCTACACAAACCCATATGTGTAATGTGAGTCTCTATAATGCACCAAATCAACAGGGCAAGCAAAATCAGACTCCATAGGTACCAATAAAACTTCTAGTTGGGTTGGGTTGGGTTAAGGTTATATGTTGCGTTATCTGTTGTCTCTTTGAAAAGTTCATTTTTACACCCAAAGGAAAGTCACAAAATAGCACAAGTATGATTGAGTTATATCCAAAACACACAATTCGTTAATACTTTTTAATTTACCTTTACTTTTTTCCCTCCTCTTCTTCTCCTTTCTGCCACAAGTATGTTTCTGGTACAAAGAATTCATAAAGCAACACAAGTATAGTTTCAATTTTGGCCAAAAGTTTGGACAAATTTCATTCCCACTTTATTTTTTTTGGTCTTCTTCCACTTCAATTCATTCATACTTCCTTCTTCCAGAATTTTTTTTGGTGGGCACAAAAAAAATTCACAAAGCAGCACAAATAATGATTCAATTTCTTTCAAAACCTTGGATAAAGTTCATTCATACTTTTCTCCTCATCTTCATCCTTCTACGTTAATTCATCAATCGACATCCAAGTGAGGTTTCTAAAACAACAACAAAAAAACTTCAAAGACCCTTTTACTGGTACTGTCTACATACATACGTACATACATATATACATACATACTTCAAATATACGTTCTACATACATACTCACATGCTTTAAAATACCTACGTCCACAATGCCAAGCCCTTTTTGGGGTACCATTGCAGCACATGTGCTCTGCATTCTCGCTGTATACATAATCCTTCATATGTACAGTCTACATAAATACATACATACATACATACATACATACCTTAAAATATGTTCTGCAGGCATACTCACATACCTCAAAATACGTACGTACACAATGTCAGGTCCTTTGCGTAGTACCATTGCAGCGCCATGTGCAGTGCATTCTCGCTGTGTACAGCGGCCTGCACGAGAGACACAGAGAGAGAGAGAGAGAGAGAGAGAGAGAGAGAGGAGGAGGAGAAGAAGAAGAGGAGGAGGAGGAGGAGGAGGAGATTTGTAGTATGGTGTGTGGGGAGTTTTGGTGGAAGTAGAGTGGGGGCAGGAGTAGAGTCTGAATGATTTTTTGAGCATTTGTGTTGGGATATGTAATCGAAAGAAAGGGTCTGCAGATTTTCTGTTTTTGTTTTGGGTAGATTAGAGTTTTGGTTTGTTACAAAAAATTTTTTGGGATTCCTGAACGAGTAAGTAGCAGGAGGGTGCAGCAGCTGTGTGGTGTTTGTAGGATTGAGAAATGATGGCTGGAGAACGGAAACTTGTCGTGGAGGTTACGTCTGCAAGAGGTCTAATGCCCAAGGATGGAGAAGGCTCGTCCAATGCTTATTGTGTTGTGAGTTTCGTCTCATCTGTATTTGTGAATTGCTTCAGATGCTACTCCTCCTCCTCGTTGTTGTTGTTGTATTAAGAAGACATGGATAGAATGGTTTTGGAAAGTGTCCAGACTATGGAAAGTGTCGAGACTAGTGTTGTTTTTGCTACTGGTCATGATACTGCACTTTTAGCTCGAAGTGCAGCGAGGAATTTGAAGATCTAAGTGTAGATGATGAAGGAAGTCAGTACTATTGTGTTCCACAATTCTACATTTCGACTTCGTCGCGTTTTACTGTTGTCTTCTTCTTCTGCAATCAGACAGCTTCTGCTACTAGACAATGATCGGAGCTGCTGCGACTCATGAGCTGCAGATCCTCAAGTGCACAAAGACTTCATGTTAACAGCCGTCACCGTAATATTAACTTGGAGAATTTTTTTGTTACCTGTGCAGCTCGACTATGGCCACCAACGGAAGAGGACGAGAGTGATGCCGAAAGACCTCGATCCCACATGGAATGAAAAGGTGAGAGAACTGATCAGATATTGATGATGCTCCTCATGGATTTCCACTGTACTAGCTAGATCCTCTGCTGCAGTTGTTTCACGAAATGCTTGCAATGTTGAAGTCAGTACTCTGCAGCAATTTTGTCTGAGACTTGAGCGTCGTGTTAGTGGCGTCATGATCGTATTCATTAGCTGCAAATAGATCGAGAGCTTGAAAGTATGCTGTGAACGTTGCGCAGTTTGAGTTTCTCATAGTAGATCCATCAATGCCCGGAGACTTGGAGATCAACGTGCAGAATGAGCGAAAGAGTGGTACCGGCAGAAGAAGCAGCTTTCTAGGAAGGGTGGTCGTTCCTGTGAGCTTCATGCCCGGTGCTCCAGGCGATGTGAGATGGTATCCATTGCAGAAACGAGGTCTCTTCTCTAACATCAAAGGCGACTTAGGGTGAGTATTCTAGTACTTTTCTTCACCTGCAAGCTTCTTGCCATTTCTTTTTTGATCATCAAGTGCAAAATTTGCAGAGCCAGCACTGATCAGTACCAACTTGAGATCTATAGAGTCTAGACCTGCAAGCTCATGTTTGCACATGCAGCTTCTCCTGCAATACCAAAGGATGATAATCCATCAATGGTAATTGCCACCACCTCCTTGAACAATCTTCCCATATTGATCAACTGCTGCAGCTGATTCTCAGAAGATCATTGCTCAAGAAAAATGCTTTGAATCTCTGATTCCCTCTACTATTGCCAGTACTCTAGGTCCTTTGTTTTCTATTGATTGCTATAATCAAACAGCTGTGCTCATGGATTGTTAGTTGCATGGCTTCTATTACCAACTTGGACCATGTTCTTAGTTCATCTAACTGGTTTCTAGATCTAATCTAAATGAACATTTTGTTGCAAAAACATCTGAAAACCTTGTCAAGTCTCTACACCTCATTTTTTGTTGAATCCTTTCATGCATTGGATCACTTGTCATCTCCAGTTCAATGCAAGTCTTTGCTGTTTCCATGCACCTCTTGAATTTATCAGTCCTAGTGCATTCTCATGAAGCATTTGTTGGCTTTTCAGTACCCAATGTAAGCCTCTAAGTCTTGACATTGAGCAGGATTCAAGTCAAGAGAATATCAATTACCTTCATTGCAAGCATTGTACTTGATTTGTGTTTGATTTGTGTTCAAGAACTATATTGACCTGGCAGTGTGATTTTCTTCAGGCTGAGGATCTGGCACATGATGGAGTTGCCACCACCACCACCACCACCACCTCCACAACCCAAAGAAGAAAAGGAGGAGAAGATACTAGAAGAAAAAAAGGAGGAGAAAAAAGAAGAGACCAAAGGGATTGAGAACAAATTAGAGCCTGAGAGAAAAAAGGAAATCAAAGAGTCTGAGAATGTCAAAGAGGAGAAAAAAATGGAGACCAAAGAAGAGACCAAAGGAGAGATCAAGGAGGAACAGAAAAAATTAGTACAAGAAGTTGCCAAAGAGGTCCCAAAAGAGACACCAAAAGCAGCACCAAAAGAGGCAGAGAAAGGAGGTGGGGGTGGAGGAGAAAATGCTGGAGCTGTGACCAGGGAGCTGGGGGCTGGAATAGTAAGGGAAAAAGGTTGGGTTGATGGAGGAGGGGAAAGGATCAGGCAAATCAGAAGGATAGTGAAGGCAGATCAGCAACCAGAATTTCATAGACCAACTCCCAGAACTCTTCCTGATACAGATTTCACAGTCAAGGAAACAAATCCTGATCTTGGAAAGGCGGTGGATTTGAAAACACACTTTGATCTTGTTGAGCAAATGACCTATCTGTTTGTTCGTGTGGTCAAGGCTCGTGATCTCCTTGCAAAAGATGCTAATGGAAAGAGCGATCCTGTAAGTAATAATTTACTTTTCTTGAACAATTTCTTTTTCTTCTATCAATTCCTCCTGAAATGGATTTTTTCTTGATCACTTGATATACATATGTTATGTACCCAATTGAAGAACTCATCATCTGTTGCAGCAGGTGGTGCAGTACTACGACATTGTGTTTTTTACTTGTGTCAAACACATCAGACACACTAAATTTTTTTTTTGTCTTGAATGTTGGGTGTGGGAGGAGACAGTATGTGAGGTTGACGGTGGGAGCAGTCAAAACACAGAGCAGGATTATTAGGGGTGAGCTCAACCCAGAATGGAACCAAGTGTTCGCTGTGGGAAGAGATAAGATTCATGGAGGAACACTCGAACTTACAGTATGGGATGCGGTACCTAATCCTTCACTCTCCTTCTCCTTCCCCTTTGGAAATTCAGGAACATGTACAACAAGGCATCATCAATCCAGATTTTGATCTTGATGAAGAAAACAGGTGTTATGTATGGACTTCACTCTGTGCAACATCTAGCAGTATGTATGCCCACAATGTGGTTTCAACCCTGGGATTTGCAAAGTGCCCTTGAATTGTAGCAAATGCTATCCACATGATGCTGTCTTCTTGAGAAATTACACACATAATGTGAATATATACACTGGGTCTGATCTACAGATATGTACTGACTGTCTACATAGAGTGCAGCAGTATGAAACAAACTTTGGATTGAAACAAGAACATGAACAAGAATAGTATTCTCTTGTTCAAGCGATTTCTCTGTTGTTTGTCAAATGAGAGTCATGTTTTGTGTTTTGTCTCTGCAGGATAAGGAGTCAGCAGATGATTTTCTTGGAGGGCTCATGTTTGATTTACATGAAGTTCCACAACGGAAGCCTCCTGAAAGCCCATTACCCCCACAGTGGTATAGACTAGAGGCCAAAAATGGAAAGGGTAGAGTAAGAGGTATGCACGTACTCCTCGAGAGCTTTTTACTCCTGGGCCACAATATATGTGTGACAAGAACTGCAAGGAAACAATATGTTTGTTTTCTGAAGAATCCCGCAAGTGTAAAATTACTGCTGGAGAAATTGAATCTCATGAATGCTTGTCACCATTCTAACGTTCCCAAGGTTGCTGAATTCTTCCTTCCTTTGGGCATTTTCAGGAGACATTTTGATTGCAATCTGGTGGGGCACACAGGCAGATGAGGCATTTCCTGATGCCTGGCAATCTGACACTGGTGGTCATCCCTATTTCCGCTCAAAGGTTTACTTGTCACCAAGGCTTTGGTACTTGCGGGTGACAATCATTGAAGCTCAAGATCTAGTTCCATTTGACAAAGGCCGGTTACCTGAACCGGTGTGTCTTCGATTCACTTGAGAGATGTGATGAGTAATCAATTTTGGTGGGAGAATTTAGTCCTCCATCATGGCATGTGAAATTTTATCATGTCTTCAATAGCTGAAGAGATGAACAAACTGGACAGATGTTTAGAAAGAAGCTTCACCCAATGTTTTGGGTATGATAATTCATCAAGTATTTTGTGGTTTTTGACTGTTGCTGTAGACTGTTAAGTGAGTGCTTGGACTTGGAAGATCAGTATTAAGTTGATGTTTTGGGGGGTGGGGCTTTTTTTTGGGTCCAGTATGTGAAGGTACATGTGGCTCCCTACCAAACGTTGAGGACACAATTTGCTCAAGTGAGGAGTGCCAGCCCTTTCTGGCATGAAGACTTGATGTTTGTCGTTTCAGAGCCTTTTGATGATCTGTTGCACATTCTTGTGGAAGACAGAAATGGTGGCAAAGTAAGTGGGAGGCCAATGTCCACAAACATAGTTTATTTGTTAAGTGTTGTTTTGTGTTCGTGAATCATGGGCGGTTATGTGCCTCATCATTGCACATCAGTTGATCAAATGACTTTGTTCTGCAGGAGGACATTTTGGGTCAGGTGCGAATTCCACTTCGCAGTATTGAGAGTCGGATTGATGGACGTCCTGTTGCTACAAGGTGAAGTTCTTCTTTTGCCTGCCTGCACACTACACCCATTCCTAGTTGTTTTAGGCATGTTTGTTGGTGCCTCTCTTTTGGCCTGGGATGAGCTTCATATGTAAGGATTAGATTTCCTAGCAATTGGCTACTTCAAAAATGAAATGAGAGATGTCAAGAAATTCTCTTGTTCACATATTTTGTGCACCAAACAGGTGGTATATTCTAGAAAAGGAGCCTGGGAAAGGCGGTGGATTTCTTGGACGAATTCACCTGCGACTCTGCTTTGATGGAGGCTACCATGTGATGGATGAGTCATCTAACTACCTTAGCAGCACACGACCAAGTGCAAAGCGGCTTTGGAGACCTTGCTTGGGTGTGTTGGAGTTGGGCATCCATGGTGCCAATAACCTACTCCCAATGAAGGCTACCAAGGACAGTCGTGGGAGTACGGATGCTTATTGTGTTGCAAAATATGGGCAAAAGTGGATTCGAACCCGCACCATTTTTGAGAGCTTCAATCCTCGCTGGAATGAACAGTACACATGGGAGGTTGATGATCCTTGCACTGTACTGACAGTTGGTGTATTTGACAATCGGTATGTCTATTATGTGCTGAGATCAGGAGCACAATAAGTTATGATTTCATGGCAATTTTTGAAGCATATTAGTCTGATTTTGAGGAATAAGAAGATTTCTACGATAGAGTCTTTGCATATGTGGATGTGCAGTATAAATCTGACCCTGTTGCAATTGATTCTGCAGCCATACATTTAATCTCATGACACCAGATAAGCCAACAGGTGCAAAAGATCTTCCAATTGGCAAAGTACGAATACGTCTGTCAACACTCGAGAGTGACCGCGTATATACCAATTCATATCCATTGTTGGTTGTCACACCCCATGGCGTGAAGAAAATGGGAGAGCTGGAGCTGGCTGTTCGGCTATCATGTGCTTCCACATTGAACCTCATGCAAGCTTACTTGCAGCCTCAGTTACCCCGAATGCATTACTTCTACCCTCTTGATGCAAAGCAGTTGGAAACTTTGCGAGTTGCAGCAATGAATATAGTGGCTTTGAGACTAATGAGATCTGAGCCTCCGTTAAGGCAAGAGATTGTTCAATTTATGCTTGACACAGAAGCAGAGCGGTGGAGTATGCGTAGGAGCAAAGCTAACTACTTTCGAATTATGGTAATATAATATGCTTCCTTGAACTTGAGAACTAAAAACATTTCCATTTTGCCTGTGGAGAGCAATTGTCTAGTGTTCTTGCTGCTCTCAAACATTTGCCCATTTGTGAGCTTCACTTTCAAGCTAGAAAATTCCTACAGGCTACAGCATGTTATGAAGTTCATGACTTCATCCAATACACTGAAAAACTTTTGACTGCAAAAATAACTGCCTTTTGTTTTTTGGGTGTGTGTGTGCAGGGCGTGCTCAATGGTGTTATGGCAGTGATGAACTGGTTTTCAGATATTTGCAGCTGGAAATCCCCAGTCACAACTGTTCTTGTTCACATCCTTTTGTTGATTCTTGTGTGGTACCCTGAGCTCTTGCTTCCAACTATGTTTCTATACATGTTCCTGATTGGAGCTTGGAACTATCGATTCCGTTCCCGAACTCCTCCCTTCATGGATGCCAAGCTTTCACAGGGTGAGCACATTGGTGATCTGGATGAACTGGAGGAAGAATTCAATGTTGTACCTGCCAGTAGAGCTCAAGAGGTCAGCATCAAACTTCACACTCCCCATCATCTTTAACCCATGCTTTTTTTTATCCAATCAACCTATCAAGGTTGTGTGTCCAAATGAGTCAAGGTCGCACCCATAATTCTGATGACTTTTTATTTCATTGGGAATGTGATGCATAGGTGTTGAAAAGAAGGTATGAGAGGCTACGGGGTGTTGCGGGTCGAATCCAGAATGCACTTGGTGAACTTGCCACCATGGGAGAACGTTTACATGCTCTCCTGAGTTGGCGAGACCCAAGGTCAGAGAGTTTGAATCACCCAGGCCTCCTCTCCATCTTTGTCTCATGATTCCATTGCTTTTTTTTCAATTGGATCCACAAGTCTGATTTCAACCAGCTTGGTGTAAGACTCAGTTGCTGTTGTGTGTACAGGGCAACTGCAATCTTCATAAGCTTTTGTTTGGTTACAGCAATTATCCTGTATGTCACACCATTCCAAGTGGTTGCAGTACTGCTTGGTGTGTATATATTGCGACATCCGAGGTTTCGTGATCCACTGCCTGCTCTGCCCATGAACTTCTTCAAAAGGTTACCTTCACAATCAGACCGCATTCTCTAAGGAAAAAGTTTTGTCTCCAGTTTACCCAACAATTCTCATATGCTTGCCTATATAGAAGTCACAAGAGCAAATTTCTCAAGCATTCCATTCCAAGAGCATTCCTCTACTCTTATCACCACATGAAATTTCATATAATTGTGTTCAGGAAATTTGTTTAGAACTATAATAGGATTAACCTTGGATTGTGAGATTAGAAATGATGATAGAACAGGCTTACAAAAGTTTAGGATCAGGAACATAGAAGATGGTTTTGATTAACATTCCCTTGTTGGTGATGCTCCTCTCTTAGTTCTTCATCACTCCTGCATTTCAAGGCTGTGCATCCTAAGATCCATAACATTAGCTTGAGGAGAACAATATCTTAAAAGTGGAAATTCCACCACGTTACCCCATCTTCCACTAATGAGCAGTTGGGACTATAATCCCAATTTTATCCCATAACTGATAGAATCACTACAAATACAAGCATCCTTCGCAGTTTTCTGAATTTTGTCTTTTGGACTTGATAAATCTACCCAAGTTCAGACTTAAGGGTGATGATGATTTTACAGTTTTCATAAAATATGGTCTCAACTCCATGGTGCTCACATGAGTTTGCTAATAAGTTCCAAATTCAAAGAAAAAATAGATAGCAATCAAATTTTCATTCAATACTGAATCATTGTATGCTCAACTCTTACTTTTGTCTGACAAAACTGGAAGAGAATGTGCAGTCATGTCATAGCATTATACTGATCAAAAGAATCACCAATCCCCATATCTCACCATCCATCCATATCAAACAGCCATTTATCAGATCAGGTCACACTGTCCTAATCCACCACCACCACCCAAAATATCTCCAGTGTACTCTAAATATAAATGGTGTGCGCACAATGAAATGACACAATGAATACTGTACATAAAATCGGTGTACACATTTATCAATGGCTTGCGACCGCCCAGAGTCAGGTTCACTTGGTGGCTTGCCAGTTAACTCACCCATTGTCACAAAATTTCCAACATCTTTCACACATGACCCATTCATTGATCATGGCAGATGGCAAACTGACATTGTAACACCTGAAGAAATGGAACAGCCAACCTTCAATAGAAATGATTAACTAATCTTGCCTGACCTGGCCAATAAACTTCTTGTAGCCGAGCAATGTAAGATTTCCAACACCTCTCTGCAAAAGAACTACACCAATCTACTACTATACTGCACTTGTATGACATGCAAATTCTCTTCTGGGGTCAATAAGGCCCACCAGATGACATCACCTATCTGAATAGGAAAACAGCCCAAGTGATATCATTAATGTCCAGAAAATTTTGAGAAAATACAACCTGTTGTCCTTGCCATAATACAGCCCAAGTGGTGAAGAATAGCTTGAGAGAACATGGAAATGTGTGCTAAGACATTAAGGCAATTGATGGAACAGAAACCTAGATTCCAGGTCTGGAACATGTCAGGCCAATAACTGCAGGGGGGGGCACAATCATGCTGCTCTAGCCATCATGCTTACAACCTCAGGAAAGGGGAAAGACCATCCTGACCATCTCTGGATGTAAGTAGGCAATTACATGAATATACAGACCATTACAACGCAGCCTATTCAGATTCAATTGCTATTTATGCAAGTACAATGTGCAATAGTTAATGACCAATTGCCTAAAGACTCACAGGCCACCTCTGACGTTCACTCAACATCAAATGGATCTCAGATTCCAATCCAACTGTTTTCCCTTTCATCCATGCTTCTCTCCACCACTCAGCAAGCTCCACCTGTTTACAACAGAAACATCAGATTACTGCCAACCCAAAGAAAACTCCCAAGGGAACTTTTAATCTACTTCTTTGCATCAGTTTGGAGCTGTGAGCTTCAACCATTCAGCAGTACAGGATGTCCTTCTGTATCAACCACTTTTCAAAGAGCTGAAATCCAGAAGAATTTTCCATCAACTGCTAAATGGTTATGACCAGGCAGAATACCTCTTTGAAAGCCTGATTTGAGACATATTGACCATCCACATTGAACTCTGAAGCCCCCAGATCTACTGAGATGACCATTGTTTGCCCCACTGCAGATTTCTTAACTGCCCCTGTCAGGTGAGAAGCATTGCCATGTAATAAGCTTACATAATAGAATACCATCCAAGGTCTGAAAGACCTTAGGCTAGACAAGCAGAAACCAGACTGCCATATGGAATCAGGAAAGGACAAAAAATGGAACCTTTAATGCGTGCCATCCGATAGCCTGTACCACCACGCTGTGCCTCCCACCGCCCTAAACGCAAACGCAAAAAGAACCCCTTTACCCTTGCTCCCAGATCTGGAGAGTCCACCCACCTATTTGAAAGAGAAAGAGCACTGTCAAAAATGGCAAGCAGTTTTGATCAGTATTACTTACTATGTGATGGCTTGGTTGGATGTCTCTATCTAGACTATTCCTCAGCATGTAACAAAAGATGCATTAGTATTTCACAGCTGATTCATCAATTAATTATACATAACTAAATTATAATATACAGCTACTGGTTACGAGAAGGAGTTGGGTAAACTAAGAGGAAAAATCCAGATTGAAAGATGCAACTATCTGTTTAGAATGGCTGAGGTTAGGAGGATACGTACTTCTGGAGGTCTGGCCGAGATAAGCGTATGAGCTCTAAAGTGGTCAGCATACCATTAGGAACAGGGGGTAGCTCATTCCCTGATCTGGATCCCTCCACCTTGTTGCTAGATGTCACACCATCCAGTTGAGGTCTTCTCTGAACTTGAAGATGCATTGCTTCTGTACTGATGACTGCTGGGTTCCTTCTCTGGCTTCTATTTTTCTCCTCATGCTCCTTCACCTCTGAAATGATCTGCATGTCAAAACAGGGGCAAAGTCAGCACCCAAAACAACTAACAATCTATCCCAGGTCTACACACATCAGCTTGAATCACTTCATGATACAGTTCCATGCACAAAAATTCCTACATGGCAGTAACATAGTGGAGGTTTTCTTCTCATCTCCAAGAAAATAAGTTACAGAATTTTCACGTTACAATCTGTACCAGAGTATTTTGAATAGACTGAGGACATGTTGGACAGAGACCCCAAAACCCATCTCAGTCTGAGACTTCTGACAATATTTTGAGATGAGAAATTATCTTCATAAGCATTAAGAACTTCTCCATATTAAAACTGTACTCAACATGAATAAAATTCAGAGAAGACCTGACAATGGGAAATAGAGATTTCAAAGGCAAGAACATTTCAGTGAGCAGGAAAAAGAAAACAGAACAAAAAGGACCCAACGATGAAAAAGGAGAACTCACAGATGAGCAAGCATTGTTCCAACACTACATTTGAAATGAGACAAACCCCATATGAATGTGAACCAATCTTCAATTCCGGGGTTTCAATTATAACCTAAACCAAACACAACTGGACAGAAGGATACCTCCTCTGGTTTTGACCTCACACATCTTTCCTGGTCTGGTTGCAATTGGGACTCCCAAGATAGATATTTCTCCAACTTTAAAGGTACTGCTGTGTCTGTCTCTGGTTGTTGCACATGTCTGCACAGTGTGAACCACATATCACTCAGTTTATGAAAAACTTCAGAGTAAAACATCAGGGCTTGTTTGCATCTGTCACCCCACATGTCAGATCCCACAGATTGTTGCTTGGTTGTCAGCACATGAAGATACATGAAGATACATGCATCAAATGGCATCTCACAGAAAGCATTCGTGATGAGGACATGCAGTCTCCCAAATCTCCACAGAGATCTGTTTTCTTGAAATTTAGCCTTTCTAAATGCAAGGCAGAAACCCAATCCTTCAGAAGTCATGATAGAGAAGACCTGATATCCTCCGACTGCCAACTCAGACATGTAGGTCAAATTATTCCAGGAAATTACTTTGTCCTAAATCAACAATGGTTTAAGGCTCATCTAGACATTGCAAAACTACAAAGCATGTACAATGGGTATACCAACAAGTAAACACTTCTCAGATGGGAATTCCAGAAGAAATGGCATGTTGAAATGGTGAGACTTGACACTTAGGAATCAACACAATCCATGGCCTAGCATGGTGGTGCCCTAGAGCTGTAAACCAGATTCTCAACTCCAGTGGTTGCACTCCAGAAGTCAGAAAAGAAATCATAAGCTTGGACACATGAAGAGAGAGGGATGACACTAGAACAGGATTAACAGCACACCCACTCCTCCTGTAAAGAGTTGAATATCTGTGGAGATGATTTAACAGGAAGACTCAATCATGATGTTTTGGATAGCACTAAAAAGGCATAGCTGGGGAAAAAAGTCAATACCACCCTCATCAAAGCCTGAACCAGCTTGTGAGAGTAGTAGTCACAATCTCATCATACCTTGCCCCTATACAAGCAAGCATCTGACCCTCAGGCATAGAGTAAAGTAAAAGTGAAAAATACCTTGTTTGTGTCTCATCTTGTGCAGGTTTGTCAGAACTTGGTGTATGAGCATAAGCCTTCATCTTTCCTTGATTCCGAGAGGCCTGGAACTTACCCCCACTAGAGTTTGAGCTCTGATGACCTTTCCCTGAACCTGAGCTTTGACCCCCACAACCACTACTACTTCGACGCTTTGGACAATACCGTGCCCAATGACCCATCTGATTGCAGTTATAACACACAACTCCTGCTGTATCCCGGTTGGTGTAGTCACACATATCCCGACTCTCACTGGCAGTCTCCATTCGTCTTTCTACTTGTTCTCTGGAATTCCCAATCCATTGTGTCTTGTTCAGCTTCCAGAACTCAGCTTTGTCATGTGCCCTAGATGCTGCCTCAGTCACAGAAAGATAGCACTGGGCACCCCAATGCCCTATTCCTAGACACCGTAGACAGAGGACTTCACCACTAAGCCATATCTCAACATTGTTCACCACCCTTTTCTCAAGTTCTCGAAGCTCACAGTCAAGGGTTTCAGAGCAGTCAACAACACAATGACCTGGAAGTCCACAAAACCAGCACCGCTGCACACCTGCCCTGTTACTGGAGGAGCTTTGGATCATGTCTTCCCTATATTTGGCTGTCTCTATTCTCCAGGTTTTAACTGCACTCATCAAGGCTGCATAGTCCCTAGTGATCTGCTCATTGGGGAAATCCCCAGAACCATCACATGCATGTACGCTGCCATGTTGGAAACTTGAAACCAGAGTTCCCGAAGGCAATCCACCTGCTGCTGACAAATTGCTCTGCACATGGGGTCCTGAAGATTTTCCTGCATTGTTCTGAGGAGCTTTGATTTGGATGTCATCATCACTGTGGGACTCAGTTTGGGGGATAAGTGAGCATTCTTGCTCAGTGAATTTGTGGCCTTTGGAATGCGCTTGAGATGTATGATTAGGTGGGAGTGCTTGCTTACTTGATGATGGCCTGATGGGTGCAGGTTGTGGAACCTCACAGATAGCAGGTCTAACAACTGCTTTGGGTGAAAACCTTCATTATAAACACAACACATTTCTCCCATCAGTGCACAAAAACATCAATGCTACATCCTGAAAGTTCATTCTAGACTTGGATAGTACTGGACAACAGAAATCCTAGTTAGAGCTAGCAAATTGTTACCTCCAGAAATAGCAACCCTTTAACAAGTGACAAAGGTGTTAGAGATCAAGCAATGCACACTACCGTAACCAGATCTTTGCCCATCATAACTGTTGTGGATATCCCCACTTACTTTCATTATGTCAGAGGCCTGTTCAAACATCAAAAAATTACATTTGGACAAGAAATTTTCATACCTATGAATCCACATGTCATGTGCATTCTTTGAACTGTCATATGTTGTGACTCTGGCAGAAAGAGAATCTTGGGCTCCTTTCGAAGCATGGTTGGGCACATGTTGCTGTGTCCCAGCTAAACCATCATTCCCTTTAGCAGGAGCTTCCCCTGCCAAAGAGGGCTTTGCTTTACTAGAACTTATTTGTTGTGGCTGCAATTGCTCCCTGCAATCAGCAGTTGAAATCAGAGGATTGGCACCTGCAGACACAGAGAGTAACTTGCCTTCCTCTGTCTGCCTTGCTGTCCATAATGGAAAGCATGTGTCATCTACTTTCTTCTTCCCAGTTGCCACCCTTCTTTGCTGATTGACAACATTTTCAGGTACTAAAGACTTGGTGCCTTGCTGGAAAAATGACCCAAATTTAGAAGGTCTCAAGGCAGAGAGAGCAGCATGATCTGCCAGGCTACTGCCATCCAGGTCTGTCAACTTCTGGGATGCTGAGGCTTGCAACACTTCATCATAGGTCTCTCTTATCTCCACTCCTGGGCCCTCCTTTGTAACCAGGTTCACATTGAATCCTGAGAGGCCCTGGACTTCTTGCAGAGGAGATTTCCCCTTCTTGATTTCAAGATTTGTTTTGTCTGAGCTTTTTGTCCTGGGTAAGTCCTTAAGAAATTTTGTAATTTTCAGATTACTTGCACCCACCACTGGCCCTGGTGATGGCAATGTCCTAGGAGTGACATGTTCCAGAACAGATGGTGATATAGAAACTTCCCTCAGGTCATTCCCAGCTCTTCCTTTCCCAATGCCAATTGCCCACTGCAAGAATGATCCTGCTCCCACAGGTGGGGGTGTGAATCCCAGCTTTGCAGTGTCTGGAATGCGTATTGTGATCTGTTGAACATTGTTCAACAAGTTGTCAACTTTCTGTTTTTTATGAAGAGTTTGAGCACTATCTTCCTCTCCTTTGTCATTGCTGTCTCTCTCTCGCTTCACCTTTATCAAGGCTCTTCTTTCTTTCTCTTGCACCCAGTTGATCTCCCCATCCCCTGCTAGCATATTCCAGTACTTGACTTCAGAATGGTCTAGCTTTTTTCGCTCATCCATGCTTTCTTGCATGCGTCTTGATACCAGAAATTCCTTTCTCAGGTCCTGTGCCTCAGCACTGGCAACCATAGGTTTAGATGCTTCTGCAATGACCTTATCTGCCGTATCTATGATGTGAGGCATGAACAATTTTCCACTGGAATGTGCTTGAGTTGTCATCTCTATCCAATCACCCTGCTTGCTGGTGCTTCCAAAATCCCCATTAGCTGGTTCCTGAGACTTGCCAGTGTTGGAGCACAGCATTCTACCATCCTCCAGAGCCTTACAATCAACCTTGTGATTGCCTACAGCCATTGACAACCCCAAATCTGAAACCTTGTCACCCTCAAGAAGAGGATGTCCTTTAATGAGAGGACTGCAATCCTTGGCCACAAGATCCAGAACCAAAGGTTGGTCAGGCTGTGCTTCTACCAAAGTGGATTTTCCTCTACCCAAATTTGGAAGGCTCCACCCTTCCTTTAAACCCCCACTTGTGACTAGACCATTTTTGCAGCTTTTTGGAGTTCCTGGCTCAAGTGGTAAGGATTCTGGACCTAAATTACTTGGAGAATCTATTGCAACAGGAGGGCTGGATGCTACTGCTAGTGGCCCCAATAACACTGAGTTTCTAAGATTTGGTGCCTTTGGCATAGAACACCAGGCATCATTCTTTCCAATATAGGCTTGTGAGTCCTGGGAACCCCTAAAATCCAATGCCATTTGAGTGCTTCCAGCTGCAATCATATCACAACATGCCTCATGTGATTCCAAGTTTGCAGCACAGGGCCCCACAACTGAGATCTCCTGTTGAAGACCTGAATCTATCGGCCTGTCTGGCTCCACTCGTTGCTCTATTTCATTACCATATTCTCTTGGCAATCCCATTGGAATGGGTACTTGGCTATATTCACATTGTTGTTGTTCAATAGTATGAACAGCTGAGACACCTTCCCGAGACCTTTCAACTCTGCTACTATCCTCTTGTTGATGTTTGTCTACTGCAAGTACAATGGAAGAACCTTAGAACAAAATCCAAAACCCTTTTCAGGAACAGATAAACCTAACTGCCCTAAACTAAAGTACATCTGCTTATTACTGTCCCAGGTTGCATACCTTTCCAGTCATCCTTCACCTTACCAAGGCCCTGAGATATGCCTTGGACAGGCTTGGCTGGGTTAAGTGCATAAGCAAGGTTTCCTCTTCCTGCTGCTGCGAAGGTCCCTGCACCTGCCATAGCTACTGCTTGGGCTCTTGGAAACCCAGTTGGATTCATTCCCCATAGATTAAACACCTGTCCACTACCCATACCTGCAATTCATGCCACTTATATCCAGCTTACAAACTGAAGCAAATGTGCATGCATGTGCTAGGCAATTTTACCCCAGATGTCAAGTAACAACAGTGAGTGATAGTGGGCTGTAAAACACTCCACATGTGTTTTAAAGTAACCTAGCACAACAAAGGTGCAAAGAGCAAAGTACAACCATGGCAGACAGGAGCAAATGCAAAAAGAACAAGGCACGTACTATGATGGGAATAAAGCAAGCATGAAAGAAAGGAAGGGGAAGAAAAGGAACACAACAAACAAGCAACACAAAGCAAGGAAAATGTGAACATCAAGCAAGACTTTCAAAAGATATGGCCAGTAAAAGTTGAACAACAATGTGCACAACCTTCAGTACATCAAGCAAATTGCTAAGACCCCCCAATTCCTTCATCAGCTTCAGACAATGGATGGGGTATGTTCTTGTTACTCAGCAAGTAATCAAGAGAGAGTCACAAGCGATGCAAATCAAGTTAACATAAACTCACAGCAACTTCTTAGCTTGTATGGCTCTAATGCTGGCATATACCTTTTGAGAAAACTGTTCCAGCACCACGGCCTTGGTTGGGTCCTCTCACTCCATGGGATCCTCCTCTTCCCCGCCAAAAGCCAGGAGCAACTCCATCTACCTCTGATAACCCTGAGCTTCTGCCACTCACACTTCGGCCCCCACCTGCTTCCTGCCCTAAGCTTCCACTTAAGCCTAACCCAACACTACCACCCATTCCAACACTTGTTGCTAAAGTGCCCGTTCCACTCATCTGTTCTAAACCACTGCTTCCTGTTCCTGTTCCCATCTCCTTACTGGACCCCTGTAGATTGAATCTCTCCTGTTGATGACTTTCTGACAAATCCTGAGGCTCAATTGGCTCCTCCCATCTTTCTGAAACCCAATTTTCCACACCTCCAGTACCAGCATTTACTGCAACACTTTTGCCCCTTTGTTGATGCCCAAAAGCTGGACCTGCACTTGCAACAACTTCACAATGAGTTGCATCCTCTAGGGCCAACATGTTTCCCAATGCTGCTTCCCCCTGGCTTTTACTGCAATCTTTAATGTGCATAAGGGGCCCAGAATTGACTCTTCCATCACCTGCAAGTCCATTCCAATCCCAGCTTGGGAACTTTTGTCACTTTGAGGGGCCTCAAAAGCTTCAAGTGGTGTTGTGGTCAAGATGCACCTACAACTTGTACCCGCAAAATTTGTACAGTTTTACATCCAAATGGTATGAAAGTATACCAAAAAGACAGAAGTTCTAGTTTCCAGCTTCTAAAGGTGCTGATGAGCTAAAATGAAGGTGATATTGAGCATGAGCAATTTAGGATTTTCTCACCAAATTGTCTCCAAGTCCAACAAAAAGGTGCACACATTGTATACCCAGTAGCATTATTCATGGGCGCATGGAAAAAAGTGATCCTGATGTTTTGAAGTCAACGATCCCTTTTTCTTATTTCAAATAAGGGTAAAGCTTGACAAGGGACCAAAAACCTGTCTAAGATTGATTGCAGGAACAGTTGACAGAAAGTGTGAGACTGCTGCCTTCATAAGAGAGATAGGGTGCAAGGCTACCTTGAGAGGCATCAGATTGATTAACCAGAAGGTAGGGTTGATCACTGCCTGCAGTACCAGCCAAAGATAACTGCTGTGTAAAACCACTGTTGGTTGTAACTGGCTGCCTTATATCCACTGAGAATGGCCAGCTTTGCAACGGGGGGTTGACCCTGGAAGTCTCATTCTCATTAGCATTCTTCATTACTGCACCTTGAGGGCCCAGACCATCTGCTTCCTCCTGTTTCACAGATGCCATATTGGTCCCACTGCTGTCTCCACAGTTTGCATTGTTCCATCCTTCAGACATTGTCGATCCTGATACAATACATACTTGCAGCAATATAATACAACCATAGTAGTTGCCCCATGTGGGTGACTTCTATTATACAAGGTAGTAGTAAACCTCCAAACTGGCATGGCTTTCCCTACCTTGGATACCCCTGTGCTATTGCCTCCAAACCACGAATTTTCTTCTCATGGGCAGTGCCACCTGACAAGGCACACTCCTGATAGGGAGAGCAGCCACAAATGATAATCAAGATGGCAAAAGCTCAAAATGCAGCAGATGGCTGGTAATGCCCCCCAGCAAAGACTTGCCAAAATGAGGGAGCCCACATGGGGGGGTTCCAACCAGAGGGCAATACCTGAAATAATATGTGCCCATGATTTCTTTAACAAGACATGCAGTGGAGAGAAAATCTGCCCAAACTGCAGACTTCAATATCAAATTAGACAAGAGATCAACATCATGTGCTTCCCCCATCACACCTTGGAGAGGGTCCCACACAAACAGAAGAGGTATTCAATTTTCTGCTTTGATGCAGAATGGTGAGGAGTGTCCACAGCCTTCCAATGTTGGCCACCCTTCATTGCTGGCTTGGTCCACTGTATACATACATGTGGGAGTTTGGACCCCTCACAAATTGATGACAAATTTGCAATGCAAATCTCTTTGTAAATGTGATTATTGTTGGAAGTTCCAACAGAAAAGAGGAATTCGAGAAACCCAAAAAAAAATAAAAATTCATCAACAACTGACTGAGACAATTTTGAATTCAAATGTGTATCAGAACATTTACTCAACCAGCATGGGCACTGAACATTGGAAAAACACCTCGTCTGTCTGTCAATGCCTCCTTTATCGAACCCCGCAAATGGAGGGGGGTGGGGGGAGGTACCCCCTAGCAAGCTTTCTCAAAGATGCCCTGCTAAACAGAAACAGTAACAACTACCAGTTGCTTATTGCCCGAACTTTTCTCTTTCGTAAACAACATCAGAAAACCGAAGCCTATGAAGAAGCTATGTCCAGAACAACAAGCATCATCATGCACTAGTTATCTAGTTCAACTCCAGAGAGACAATAATAATGCTACTACTTGTTAAGAAGAAATATTCAATTCGAAGAAAATATGCAACAAAAAACAGATCAGCTAAAAAAAACCAACAAGCAAAAACAATCTGCAAACCCTGATTCCAAAGCCACCAAAACCCTGGACCACAACACCGCCTGCCAACCTCATCCGCCATTCTCTGCGAGACTTAACATAGTAGACTAGAGGCACCGAATGAAGAAGAAGCACGGACTAGTTCTCTCTATTTTTGTAAAGAAAGAGATAGACAGACTAAGCGGAGAAAGACGGAAGATGGCATTCTTATGCACCTTGTGAGTCGACGACATGGGTAAAGATGATGCCAGGTTGAGATCTTGCCGCAGGGGCGGCGCAATGTCTCTACAACAAGCTGCTTCACTTATTACCACTGTCGCCATTTTTTTCTTAAATGGGGGGGTTTTTTTTTTGTTGGTGTTTTTGTGTGTGTTTGCAGGCGATTGCGCTTGCGGGAGTCGAGATCGATTCCAGCGCGTGCTTGCGTCGCGTGCGTGCGTTCGCGTGCGCACAGGATTGGCAAAGTGCAAATCGGCACTCTCTTTTTGCTTTGCACGTCGTCGTCTTCCGCATCCTCATCTTTCGGGGATGGGATTTTTCTTTTGCACAATCGATGAATCGACTGGCGACGTCCTCATCTTTCTGAGGGGATGGGAATTTTTTGTTTTGAACAATCGATGAGGCGACTGGCGATGTCTTGCCTCATCTTTCGCGGATGGGGATTTTCTTCTTTTGCGCAGTCTAAGAGGCGAGATCCTAGAGAGTCGTGGCAAGCTGAACACCACGAAGTGCTTTCTGCTCACGTGGACAAACCAAAACCACGGACGTCTCCAACGTAAGTGCAGACCAAGGGCGGAGATTCAACCCATTCGCCATGCAGCGGTTCATTCAAGTGGCTATACAAAGGTTAAATTAGTGACTAATGTATAATAAATGCTCAAATATAATAAATTGACTAAATTACAAGTGGCCAATGCAACAAAGTGAAAATCTAAGTGGCTAAATACAAGTGGTCATACAACAAGTCTTAAATATAAGTGGCTAAACAACAAGGCTTGAATATAAGTGGCTTGAATGCAAAAGGCTATACAACAAGGGTTAAATATAAGTGGTCAAATACAACAACAAAGTATACATATAAGTAATTAACAAATATAACTGGCTATACAACAAGGCTTAAGTACAAGTGGCTAACTGCAAAGTGGCTATACAACAAGGCTTGAGTATAAGCAGCCTGAATACAAGTGGCTATACAACAAGGTTTAAATAGAAGTGGCTAACTACAATTGGGCACTGGCTATACAATAAAGCTAAAATCTGTTTCACTTCAATATTATTATTGTTTAAGTTGTTAACAAGGTTTGTCCCAAAAATTAAGTTCAATAAAAAATTTGGTTTATTAATTTGGTTCCATTGATTCATTAAGCTTTTCAGATATGCTGAAATTTTCAATTTTCAATTTGAAGAGCCATTTTTTGTGAAAGAAAATGAAGAATCTTTTGAAATATTAAGGATTTTTTTTTCAAAATGAAATCTTCAAAATTAAGTAATGATTTGGCAGGCATGTGTCGTGTTGTTGAAATGTTGGAATTTTCCTAGTTTTTTCAAGTAAGAAAAATTTGTGCATGAAATGTTCAAGAACATTCTATTTGTCAGAATTGCAGTTTCAAGATTAATTAAGGTCAAATCTTAATTAGCTTTGAAAGGTATTATGGGGAAAATGTTAAATTGGCCAAAGAAATTAAATGCTGTCAGTACAAAAAGTATGCCTGCGATTTTTTCCCCCAGTCCAAAACATGCATAATAACATAGGACTCGAACCAGGCCGGTCACCGAACACTTAGTGTCTCAGAGGTCTGCAAATTTCTGGAGAGTGCTCCTTTGAATTTCATGCCCCAAGAGGAATTGTAGCCCTACTATTTAGGCACCCACAGAAAGTTGAATCGTTGAAAAAGATGAAGAAATGAGTCAGGTGTGACCCTCCAAAGTAGGGGGGGTCAAATGGTAGAAACGAAAAACCACCCAAAACTTGGAAAACTATTACCAAACACGCAAAAAAGTCTTTGAAAGTCGCTCTATTGCCTTTATGGTTCAAAGATTGTTTGTGGATCATAAGGTTGCGCTCTTACAGCACTTTAAATCACTTAAATTGAACAAGAAATGAGAAAGTTATGAGCATTGAAAGTAAGAGGGGTGGAAGAGAAAAAAAAAAAGAAGAAAAACGCGTTTTTATAACTTTGGAAAAGCTTATTTCTCTTCTTGCTCTTCTATAATTACTCCTTTGCCTCTGCTGTTCAAAGACGAATTGAAATGCTCAAGTTAGCGCTCACATAACGTTTTAAATCACTCAAAGTGAAGAAGAGATGAGAAGATATTAATGTAAAAATTGTTCGGTCATAGGTGATGTTCGGTCATAGGGCAGTTTACCTTATCACAAGGTAAAAACCACCCAGGTAACGACCGACGAGGGAAAAATTGTAGCAGTACTTTTTGTACTGACTGCATTCGATTTCTTTGGCTGATTTAACATCTTCTGTATTATGGTGTTTAGTTTCCAAATATCATTAAATAGTTGACAATCTGCTACAACAAACTTTGGCTTGTGAAATGAAAAGAAATGGCAAGGAGGTTACAAATTTAATGAAATAAATCGACAAATGTCTTGAATATTGCATAAGTAGTGTTAGCAGGTAACTATTATTAATTAGTTCTTTTGGAGATTTCACATATATAATTGGGAAAATCCTCATCATGCACGGTAATCCATTGTAAGTAAAAGTTGGTTCCTTAAAAATGTGAGAAAATATTGTGGCTTAAACCAAAAATTCCAAGGTTACACAATGATGGAAATAAACCTGTTCACACTAGTTGGTTTAGCCCTAATGAAATAATTTATGCCACATGCAGTCAAAAATAGATGTGTAAACCATCGAGCAATTTCTTACTAATATCAATGCAAAAATCTCAATAGAAATTAACATCAATTGAGATCATCAAATCCCCAAGAAGAAGGGATAAAAAGAAAAGGTGTCTAGACCATTTAGTATTAACCCATTAGCCAGCACCCAAAACTTAACATTTACAGTCCAAAATTTGTTAGGCAAAAATAATAAATTGTACACCAAGATTCAAGAGAGCAAGAAATTACGAAGTTCTTTAGGAAGCAAAATTGTTTTGAGTTTTAGTTGCAATTTTTTTGACATGTGTGGATATGTGGACAAGTGCATTTTTTTTTTTGGATTAGATGTCCATAGTGATCATCCCAAGCTAAATTTAGCACATATTCACAATTTTTAAAAAACAGTTCAAAGCTTTTTCCAAACAGTATAAATTGGGCAACAGACTTTTGGAGTATTCAAAAAGTGACCACATTTCTTTGAAAATCAAATTTAAAAAAAAAAACCAAGCATCTATATTTTAGTTTTCTTTTTCTTTTTCTTTTGTAGCCATGGCGAAAATTCGCCAAAAAAAACCAAAAAAACTGGGTCACAACTTCTCACAAGCGGGTTTAGGATTTAACGGCGAGAGTGTTTAAGCTTTTAAGGACGAGAGGGTTTTAGGCTTTTAATGACGAGAGAGGGCTTAGGGAGGTTTAGGGTTTAAGGACGAGAGGGAAAGTAATGGGACAAGAATAGGAGCGATGGCGAGCGACGTTCTTCGTTTTGATACAAGAATTGCAGCCTGAGGACGAGGGAGGGAGAAAGTGGAAGGGAAGGTGGCAAGGAAGGAAGGAAGCGTGTGTGATTATACATACCATGGCTACCAAGGATTTTCTTCTCGCGGGTGGTTTTGTCAGTCCTAGGTTAGCATCGTCTCAAGGCCTTCTTCGCCTTCTTTTTGCTTCTTTGGTTGTATCACTGAAACATGAGTTTAGTATTCACCAGTTTTTTATATTGGCGACATATGTTCCGCACTGTATTCTTGGACCTTCTGTAGAGTACTATTCTGTGGTTTGTGATTCTGTCTGTGACTCTGTGTGTGTGTCTGTGTGTGTGTGGGGATAAGGGACGGAGGATCATCTTATGGTTAGGAAGTTTAGGGCTTTCTGTGTGGAATTTTGAGGAAGTTTGGTAAATGAGAACGGTTAGTCTCAGAGTCTGTTTGATCTGGAAATGGCAAGTGGATACTAGTCTCTGTTTGGTCATCTGAAATGTAGCTGCATGTTTGAGTTGCATGACCAAGGATTGTATTATCTAGATGTGGAGATGATACTTTTTCCCAATCTACTTGCAAGCCATCTGTTTGCATCAGCAAGGTTAAGCTTGCTAGCTTTCTTTGCTTTTGAATCTGCTACTCTGATGTTTGGGTGTTGAGGACCTTGTTTTGGAGGGTTTAGGGTTTAATGTCCAACTTGGAGGATTTAAGGTTCAACAATTTTTCATTTTTCTGCCTGCTGGAATTGTGGACAGACCAATTCAATGGAAAAAATGTATGTTGTGCTGAGAGATAGATGGGTGTGCAGTTTAGAGGACAGTTGGATGTGGAAACAGAAGCGGTCAATAATCATTGTGGGTGGTTGCAGGGAGGTTGATATTGCTCTGCAGAGGTCTTATGCAACACCAGGGTCTCATGTGTCAAGGATCTCATGCCAGCCTTTTGGCTGCTATCAGCACCACAAATTTTGCGCAAGGAGCTTGCCTCCGAGCCTTTTGCAATTCGGTAGGGGTTGCCATGCAGGTGTAAATGGATATGGATTGAGCAAATATATACACTGGGGATGGCAGAAAACCTCAAAAAGCTTCTTTACAGCATTGCCAGAGGGCTTCAAGTTTCAGTGGCATAGGTGCTGTGTTCTTGGAGACATAATTTTGAAGCTACCATGATATTCAGTGCCCTGAATATTGAAGGCATTTCTTTTTCATTTCTTTATTTTTGGTTGTTGCACATTATGTCATCATGACCCTGCCAGTAAAGGGCCACCACACTTGAATTGCTTAGTAGAGGATCACATTTTCCAATATTACACTACTTGAGTAAGTCCCAACAGAGAGAGGATCCATTGCACATGGACTATAGGGGGTGCATGTCTATAATGTGCAGGCAGTTGAAGCGACTCAAGGGGTATGTGAATCATGAAGATGGACTTGCTTTGGATTGGCAATGGCTGCCTTCTCCACTCATGTATTCAACCTCACTTTCAACCACAAAGAAGTTGCTCTTTCATGAGTCTGCATCCTGTCAATGTTATAGGGTGGGCTATACCAAGAATTGATCTGGTATCTCACATGCTGTTGTAGAGAGAATGCTATAGATGGTCAAAATGAGTGCACCAACAATGTGGAGATAGTGGAAGACAATGATGATGTTGAAGATCAGTTCCTGGAAGAGCGGTTCGACCAGTTTGCAATGGCTATGGCCTTCAATGATGATGAGATGGCAGAGAAAGCTTTGCAAGAGATGGGGTATTTTATTTTCTGCACTGACATCAAACATATTCCCCAAATTTTAATTATCTCTGTTGTAGCTTCTTGCACAGTTAAAACACTCAACTCCCAGTCATGTTAGTCATGAGGGCCAGGTGGGTAGGTTTATGATGGATGGACTGTTTGAAGTAGGAAGGAAGGAGTTGGGGTGCCTCAGTTTGTAGAATTTTGGGAATTCTGTCTTAAAGCCTTCACTGTAAGGGCTGTGTCTCAGTGTGGTCAGTAGTGGATATTGGCTGGCAGCAATTCTTGGCTCTAGCAGTAAAGCTCATTTAATTGATGGTGGAACTGATGCAGGAGTCCTCTTGAATTAAATCAGATGAAGCACCTGATGAAGGGAATGACTGAAATTGAGAAACAGCTACACCAGCTTTATGAGGAAATGAATAGGATGATAGAGGAAGGAGACCAGGCAACTGCAAATGACATGATTGAGGCCAAATATAAGGCTGTTAAGGGGCAATTTGAGTCAGGGATCCAAGGCATGGAGCAGGCTGCAATGCTGGATATGCTTGCCCAGCTGCGCATGAGTCTAGGTGAAGCTGAGGAGGTGGCACGCCTTCTTTCTGAGGTTTGTCGTTACTTGAGTTTATCCATGCAATGTTGTGTTGCTATCTATTGACTTGCTTTAATTATTTTCCTTGCTTTTATGTGAGGTGGGGATTGTGCAACAGGTATCAATAGGGTCTCAATAGGTATCAATGTCTTTCAGAGGCTGACAAGTAAACTGTATCTAAAACATGGGCAAGAATGCCTGTGAATGACCAATTGAATTAAATCAGTTGATCTGTGCAGACTAAAGAAGTAGTGGACAAATTTGGTTCTGACTCAGCACAGCCTCTGCTCGACAGTGTACTAGAGCACATGGGCAGCATGTACACCTCCTTGGGAAAACCTGAGGAGGCATTGCCTTATTACCAGAGAAGTCTCAAGATCCAAGAAGAGTTACATGGTAAGGACTTGGAGCACCTCCTGTCTCCCACCCATGCACCGTAATTGCTTCAATAGAGATGGGTCACAACTGCTGGCCCATGTTTGAAAAGAGTTATTCTGGTACATCAGTGATTGTGTGGATGACTGTGAGCACTGATGTTAGAGATTTCTTTCAACAGGTCAAGACAGCCCACTGATTGTGAAGGTGTTGTTGGGACTGGCCACCACATACAGTGATATGAATGACAGTTCTCATGCTATTGAGGTTTACAACAGGGTTCTGTCCATTTTAGAGAAGATCAGAGGCTCTGATGATGAAGCTCTTGTCATGCCTCTCTCTCGTTTGGGGCATTCTTTGCTGGAAGAGGGGAGGGTTGATGAGGCTAAGTTGTGCTTGGTCAGGTTTTGATTCTCTTCTGCTATCTTTGTCACATATCCTTACCAAAGTGCTGTTCATTGTTGTGGACACTTCTATCTTTAGATCCATTGAAGAAGATCTCTTGGCTAGGACTTCCAAGGGATTCAGGAAGGATCTTGAAACACTCTGGCATTATCATTGACTAGTGTTTGCCGCTGTGATGATGGTGTACAGAGCACTAAGGTTAGCAGAGCAGTTATTTGGAGAATATGATGGAAGAGTTGGGGTAGCCACATGTGCACTTGCTCGGGTTAAAGCTGCTCAAGGTGATTAAGTTAAACTTATCAGTAGGTTGTTATCTAGAAAAGGCGCTTAGTGAAGTGGCACAGATTGGGGGGTGTGCAAGCTTCAGATATAAGTCTCTTGTAAGTGATACTTGTGCACTACGTTTGTGTAGTATGGAAACCATGGGTGTCTTTGTGCTGAGTAACACATGGTTGTTAATTGTCTCTTGGATTGAATGTAGCTTCACTCAAATCACACTCTGGCAATTTGCAGGAGAGGTGGATGAGTCTGTGTCTTTGTACCACAAGGGACTCCAGATTATGGAAGAATGCAGCAAATTTGCTGATAAGGAGCCAACTATGGAGGCAGTCCGTAGTGATCTCGCAGAGCTCCTCAACCTACTTGGAAGGTAAGGTCATTTTTCAACGTTTGAGTATTATTTGTGCCCATTATGTCTATTCTTAAGTCCAACAGACATCTGACAGGAATTCTAGACAGTTGATGAAGATTTGAAGCAGTTAGCAACTTTCACCTTCTGAATGCAGGAGTGAAGAAGCTCAAGAGCTTTGGGAGGAGAATTTACGGGTAAAAGAGAGAATAGTGGGCTCTGATGATCCCCAGTTGGTAGTCCATCTGCAAAACTTGGCTACATCATATGCTGCATCTGGGAAACATGATAAATGTGAACCATTGCTCCAGCACAGCTTGAAGCTGGTTACATCGAGCTTTGGCCCCAATTCCCCTCAGCTTTCTATCCCATTGGAGTGTTTGGCTACAACATTGCACCATCTGGATCGGGATGATGAGGCAGAGCCCCTTGCTCGCCAAGCTCTGAAACTTCGTGAATGTTCATTTGGTTCCAATAGTCCTACTGTTGGTAAGATCTTTCTGTCTTGTCTTACCCTGGTTGGAGTCCACATTAGGAGTAAATGTTAAGTTAGAGAATGTTTGCAGTGAAGTGATTGCATGACAGATTTTTACTGCCCTGAACTAGGGTGAGCTTTCTTTTTTAGGCAGCAGGTCCATGAATGTTGTCTTAGGATATGTTTCATGAATCAGTTAGCAAGTTTAACATAGCAGAACAGTTGAAGCAAATAATTAGTGTAACTTTTGTTCAGGATCTGATGAAAAGAGTCTATATCAGTATCTGTGGTTGCTTCTGCAGGAGAGGCATGCAACTGCCTGGCTTCAATATTACATTCACTGGGAAGGAATGAGGAAGCAGCAACGTTGATGTGGCAGGTGTTGGCAATTCAAGAGAAGGAGCTTGGCCCAGATAGCTCTGAGATTGGGCTCACACTGGAGTTGCTAATCATGCTTCTAGATAGCCTAGGTAAAACCTCTGAGATTACTCCTCTGGTGCATAGGTTGCAGAAGCTGGCCTCTCAACAAGGAGGGAGCTGATGTGTCTCCCATCTTGATGTTCTTGAGAGCATGCTTTGGTAGCTCTCAGTCAAGGTGTACTCCTCATGAAAATTGGTTTGCATGATCAGTCCTCCAAAACAATGCAGTTGAGAAGCATAGCTTAAGAGAAAACTTCACAAAAATCAGCATCCTAAGTTTCAGACACATTTCCAGAAGCAATAGGAAGACAGTCATAATGTCATCAAGAGACAAGTGATTTTGGTGTTAGTATTTTGGGATCCAAACTCCACTCTAGAGTCTGAAGTATTAACAATTCCCTTTTTTCTACAACCTCACTTCAAGATTTTTACCAAGTCATTGATTGAGGCAGGTTATGGCATCTGCCAAAAAGCATGGCCTCTGGTGCATCCATTTTGCCTGCCTGTATTTGAGATCTTTAACAACATGTTGAGACCTTTTTTTTTTCCTTGATTTTTTTTGTTGTGCAGGCAGTAGTGCCCCATGTTGTCATGAAATTGTGAGATTTCTCTTACTTGTGGTCTGTTTTTTGTCCCCACCTCATTTTGTGCTTGAAGCTGCATGAGTACATGCATCTCCTCTTCTTTTCTCCCTTCTCCCATGATTGCTTTCACTAGAAAAGAGTATAGTGGAAAGGATAGGAAGACATCATAATGACAACCACAATCAAGGAAGGAATAAGAATTAGATTTGTTTGATGATGATGGTAGGAAGGAATGAGCAGTAAAGTGCTTTTGTGATTTGCATCTTTCGTGATTTTAAGAAAGTGGCAGTATTGATCATTAAAATCAAGAATTCCCATGTTTTGTGGTGCTGGGTTCTGTGGTGAAGGTTTTGATCCCACAGTAAGCCCATCCTGCAATCCACTTGTTGTAGTGGATAGTAGGTGAGTTCTTTGTTGCTGCTTTCTCTGCACACAGTTTCTATTCAGAGAAATTTTTTAACTTGGATCTTTTTTTAAGCTGCTGATGGTGTGGAGCAATTCACAATTTTGTGGGTAGACACTGCATGTTTCTTGTCACAAAACATAGTTTAGGTCACATCTGTTCTGCCAGTTATTTGAGCACTTCACACAAAAGTGGGAACTCGACACTAGTATATGCATTCATATGTACACACAAGTCTCTGTGTCAAAAAAATTCAGTTTATGTTGGGAAGTTCCATCAGGACTTGGTTCATCATGTTTCTCTCTTTCTCACCAGTGTGGGACATCTTGGCTATGGGTGTGGCATTTCATTTTCATAGATCTTGATGTAGGGTGCATGGTACATTCCTTCAGACCATATGATTCTTAAGGAACCATCATGTTGAAACCAAGATTTCACTGACATTTCATGCTTGTGTAAATTAGGGTATTTAAGTGGGAACATTGTACCTGGTTGTCTACAAAAATATCACGCTGGATAAGTTATGGATCAGTCACTATACTGATGTTTCATAGGATCATAATTACATCTGGTAATTTTTTCTTGGAGCAAATGTCTAACCTCAAGAGGGAAGTTTTGTTCCACATATTTGGCAATGGATTGTGGCATGGTTGAATGTGGTATTGTTAACATGCAAAACATTCATGGCATCAGAAGGGCAGGTAGCAGAAATGTGGTGGAAGTGCATGGTTCCCTATGGAGGACATGCCGCTATCAATTCAACCACATAGAGGTCAATCTAGGTCCAAGCCCATTTGTCATCTCTGCAGGATCATGTTCCTTTTCTTATTCCCCTTTTGCAGCTTTGTGAGGTCAAAGCTTCCAAATAATTTGGTACTTCAACTGTCGTTCAGGTGTTATAGTTTGTTTTTGCACTAACTTCTTTATTTTAGTGCATGTCTCTTTGTATCTTGAACTTTTGCAGCCACAGAAATCTATTTCAATGAATGCAATGGGAGGAGGGTACATAAGTACAAAGCTATGTGGGACAGTAATGACTAGATCTAATCAATGTGCTAGTGCACTAGATTGCAAAGCATAACCTACTCAAGATGTATTAGATTGAAATACACCATGTTTATATGCTTGATTTGAAGGACATATATATGTTGGATTGAGGATAGCCAATAACAAGATTTGCACACTTGGTCAATGCACATGGGGGTGTTATTGCAAATTTGACATGGAGGATACACTAATCAACTACAATTGCAAGTATTGCTTAGAGAATTGAATCAAACACCACCTAATCATCGAGCTTAGTCTAGTGGTTTTTTCCCCTTCTTTTGCAATATGTTGGGTCTTGAGACTTATGTTCCTTGATAATTGGAATGTGGTAATTGGTAATGTTGTACTTATCAACCAAGGTTTCAGCAAATGAAGTAGTCCAATCTTCTCAGATTATTTTTGATCGGATGCTAGCCTAGGACCACAATTATCACTTGGGAGGTTTAATGGATATGTGTGTAGCTTCTCTTTATGTTCCCACTCTTGAATGTGCCAACCCTCCTAATGGTGTTATTCAAGGTAATTGCATGCACTTCATAAGTTCTCGTGTAAATCATAAGTTTTTCTAAAGAAGTGAATGGGTGATGACTATAGGTTAAAGTTTTAAGGGCCTACAATAGTTATGTTGCCCCTACTCAAATTCAACCTCAAATCCAATTCAGACTTGCAGATTATGCAATTACTATGGTGAACTTACAAAAAAAAAAATTATTTATTTCTCTAAAGCAGCAAAGAAAACATACAATTTACAAACACAACTCCAAACGTTGAAGATCAAAACTTTCACCTCTTTTCCCTAATATAGTTATAGTTTGTTGTGGTCATATTCGGTTGGGGTGATGGTAAATACAAGAGACCAAAGGAGAATGAAATTCATCTTTGGATGTGAGCCAATCATAATGTATCAAGATTTAATGTACAATAGTCAAAGAGAAGTTGGTATTTGAACTAACAAAGTAGTTTTAGTTGGATCATAATTGCATCCTGCAATTTTTTCTTCAAATAGATGGTCGGCATTCAAGTAAGCTTAAAACTTTTGTTGCACATATTTGGTAATGGATCATCCTTTTGTCTAAAATATTAAATAAATTTTGGAGTTGTCATCTTCATGTTATTGTGATTCTTGTTCTACATGGCCTTCCACTCATTGAAAAAATATTTATTTAGCAAGAGTTTGTGTAAGAAATGTATTTACCTACTTGTTCAAATGAAATTTTTGTGGATGGTTTTTGTTGTTGTAAACCATATTGTGTGTACCAACAAGGTGTGTTATAATTGAAATTGGATCACCAAGGTAATGAGATTGTGAGGAATGGTTCATTGAGCACTCTTTCTTGGTTTGGTTATGTTCTTGAAATTATTATTTAAAATATTTAAATTTCAATGACAATGATTCATTGGGAATTGGTTTAGGTAAGATGTTGTTTTTTGTTTGGACTTCCAATATTTATTTTTTCTTCTCTTGTTCCGTAGTTTGGTGTTTTTCCTTTATTTATTTATATTAACTTTAGGGTCAAGGGATGAGTAAAGTTTATGGTAGCCTTTTTTTTGGGTGAAACGTTGCCAAATGGTGACTTTTTATTTTTAATTTATAAATTTTATTTTAATTTTTTTTTTAAAACTCACGAGAATTGAGTGCTTTTTGAGTTTGTTAGTTACCAAAATTGAAAAAACAAACCCAATTTTTTAAATATTTTGCTAGATTTTGTTTGAAGTTCTAGCATGTAGCCAAAAATATAGAAGGATGCTAGATCTTTTTAAACTTTCATATAAGGTCAAATTTGGCTAAATCATCTTATGCATGATTTCCACTTGGGCTACATCACAAAATTGAAAAAAATAATCCTTGCAAGGCGGGCACAAAATGCCCACCTTCATTCCTTGCTAGATAAAAACAAAAGCCCACTAAGTCAATGGGTAGTCTGCCATGTTCGGAAAAGAAAAGTGAGCGCATATCATAAAAAGATCAAATGTGACTTGACATCAAATGATAATTGGACATTTTAGTTTGGACTTTGGTCCTTTCATTTTTCTTCTTTTGTTCCCTTGCCATGTGTTCTTATTTATTTTATTTATTTATTATTGTAGCCTCTAAGAGGCCTTATTCAAGAAAGTGAATGAACCATTTGTAGGTTTGGTTCACCTTGGCCATAAATCTGGACAATATTATTGCTAATACAATAAAGTTATACATAGAGTCTTCATAATTGGGCTTGATAAGAGTCATTTTTGCCAAAACAGGGAATTGAATGACAAAAATGAGAAGTTTTTTAACACAATAATGGAAAAAAAAAGGAATGAAAATGGTTTTTTTCTCTTAAACTGGTCTAAAAAGGAGTGCAATTCCTAGTTTTACTATCCATTGTTTTTTCTCCAAAATTGATCCAAAAAAAAGTTTGATTTGGATGGAAGCAAGATACACAAAAAGTTGAGGTTTTCAAATAAAATGATAACAAGTTAATAATACTATGGGGATATTTTAAAGAAAATTGGGTAGATTCTTTTTTGACTATTGGTGACATTAATTTTTAAAGTTGAATTGATTTTCAAAGTACTTACAAGGCATGAATTGGGCCTTTGCTATTGGAGTTTTCAAAGTAAATTAAGGTAGTTGAGAATAGGTTAAACACTTAAGGGCTCAGGGCAGGCTAGATCCAAGGGGAGTGTTTTGTTGTTTTTGGTGTCCAAATAAAACTTGAATCCCTCCTATTGATGCATTAAGGGCACTAAAAATCATCAAAAACATATTAGAATGGAAAAAGTTATGGCCCCCCAAAGTAGAGGGGTCTAGAATTTTTAAAAAACCATTGAACGCCACAAAGACTAATTTTGGAACACCAAAAAAATTCCTCATATGTTGCTTTGTTGTTATTAAAGTTCAAAGATGATTTGTATAACATCAGGTGGCACTCCTATAACGCTTTAAATCATTTAAAATGAATGAGGAATAAGAAAGTTATGAGGTTTGAAAGTAGTTGGGGTAAAATTAAGAGAAGAAACAAAAGAAAAACACATTTTGTAAATTGGAAAAAAAAAAATTCTCTTATTATTTTTTCATTATTCCTTTGCATTTCAAATATGATTTTTAGAGCTTGAAGTAATGCTCTTGTGACATTTTAAATCACCCAAAATGAAGCACATATTATGAACATATAAATAAATATTCGCTCATAGCAAGTGATCAGTGATGGGCCAGTTATCTTACTTGAAATCCTTTCACAAGTATTTTTATTAAAAAAAACCTTGATTATGATATGATGAACATTTTCATATAGTTTGCTATGTCTATCACTACACCAAAATGTGTCTTATTTTACTCTAGGTTTCATTAAATTTTGACTAAATTTGAACATTTTTACCGTGTTGAAACTAATCAACCCCCTAATGAACAAGGACCAATTGTTACAAACAGTGAATTGGTTCATTAGTATCTAATGAAACAAGATTATTTCAAGTGAAATACAAATTTACCAAGCCATTCACTTGTTAGTTAATTAACTAAGTAACATGGAAATCAATTAAATTTAAATTAATTTTTATATAATATTATTGATAATTTCATGATTTTCAACCTATGAGTTATTGACACATGTCATTACCTAGGTTAAGTAAACCACATAATCAATTTAGGCATCTACTCTAAATAATTAAATAGGAGAGTATTAAATCAACTTATCACTATTAACCACACACACCACTTCTGAGGTCTGATCCCTTGACCTTTAAAATGAAAGCAAACACTCCTACCATTAAACCACCCCACTTGTTGTGATAATATGTTACATTGCATTCTATTTATTAAATACTTCATTTTAAACATTACGAAAACATAAACTTTGAAAATTCATATTTTATTAAGATTTTGTCCAAACCAAATGATTTGAATTTACTTTTTTAAAAAATATAATAATGTACATAATTACATTTATTTCCTTTTGAAAGTGTAAAATCATTTGACAAAAAAAATTTGAATATCATTATTTAATAACATTTCAATGACCATTCTTTTGAAATAAAAAATGTTTAATAAATGAATTAAATAAACCCTACTTATGTTAAGCTACTTTCAGTTATTATAGGGTTTTTTTCATTAATCTAAATTATTTCACCCTACATTATTTATAGTTATTTATGCATATTCTTAATTATTTTTGGTTATTTATGGTTATTTCACTTTATGTTACTTTTGGTTATTGAATGTTATTTCACCTTATGTTATTATTGGCAATTTTAGGCTATTGTATTATAAGTTATTATTAGTTATTACATGTTAAGTTATGACTATTGGTGACTATTATATCATAAGTTATTATTAAATATTTTAGGTTATATTATCATAGGCTATTGGTAGTTATTCTATTATAGGCTATTTTAAATTATTTTCATAGGCTGTTATTGGTTATTATAGGTTATTTACCTTAGGTCATTATATTTTATTTTAAATTATTTTAAGTTATGATATTTAGGATAAATAACTTATACTAACATAAAGTAAAATGACCTTGAATAACCTAAAATGTAATTTGAAATAACATATATTAACTTAAAATAAAATAACCTAAGATATAGACTCAGGTTAGTTGAATAATTTATTTTAAAATAACTTAAAAGCCTATAATAACTTATAATAACGTAGGGTATAAGTTAGAATAACTAAAATAGATTAAAATAATGTAAGGTATGTCATAAAGTAGCATATATAAAGTATTTAAAAAAACATAGAAATAAACCTATTTAATACAATAAATTATAATATTGAATTATGTCAATTAATAGTGAAACACAATGTTTACATAGTGATATTATAATGAAATAAATTTAATCAAGATGAAATCATTAAAATGCAATGAACGTATTTCATTTTTAAGGTCCCATAGTGATTTAGGCTAGTGAATTACACCCACTTTTGTAGTAGTGCTATAAAATGTGTTTAAATGAGAAAAAACATTTCAATTTGTTGAAAAGTTATGTTATATTTGGGGATATTTTTGAAATATTTTTAAACTCTAGATGATATGAGAAAAAATGTGTTGAAATGATAAAAAAAAAAGAGGCTAAAAGGGCCAATGAGAAAAAGCTAAAAGTTACAATTTTTTTGAAATGTTAAAAGTTTTAATGATTTTTTTAAGGTATTTTATCAAGGTAATTTGTATTACCCACTTTATCTTGGTTTTAGTTTTCACTAGGTAATGTGCCTTAATTGCCTCCATGTAAGCCATGCGTTAATAGGTATTTTTAATCATGAAATGTACCTTGTCATTATTAAGTTAGGTAGTGACATTTTTGGGTGTTCAAGAATGGATGTTTAGTTCAATTGTTCGGTGTTCATTTTGGCTAACTTTATAAATAACTTTGATTAGACATGAAATGGAAAACTAAGGTCCAAATTGATGCCCAACAAGGCATAGTTTGAAATAACTTCAATGTTTAAATGTTATTCGATATGCAATGGTAAATATGGACAATAAATCATTAGTTCAATGTTTCATTTTTTTGCACATGGCCAGGACCCAATTCAAAAACCTTCATCTATTCTTTAGAAGCCTACGACACCATATACATTAACATCTTCATTGCATAATGATTAAACCATTTATTCATTCACATATGAAAGCATGGTAGACTAGTTAATATTGGTGTTCTTCAACTTACCATATGAAATTATAAATAAATAAAGGAAAAACACCCAACGAGGGAACAAAAGAAGAAAAAAGAAAAGATCGAAATCCAGACAAAATACCACATCTAAAAGTGCAAGACGTACAAAGGGGAGCCCTAAGAGGAGAAAACATGAAACCTAGGACCTAAACCCATCACTAGTAGCATGAAGCAAGTTGTGCAAGGCGATGGACAAAAAAATTGGAAGGACATCAAGCCTAAAAAAGGCCTTTCTTGTTGCCACAACTACCTAACACAAGATAATGGCAACCTAAACCCATTGAAGAGCCAATGACACCTTCTACATATAAAAAGAAATATATAATCGAAAGAGGAGGACTTCAAGAGCCCTTCATTGACCATGCTGTGTTGGCACATTGATAAAGGAAGTCGTCCACTTGCTGGTGTAAACATCGAAATATTTTTATTGCTAGAATATGAAATTGAAGAATTAATGTTAATCACAGACAGAAGTCATCATAAAGGGACAAATCAATTCAAAAAACAAAGAGAGAAAGCCTTTACAAATACCCTAAACTCATTATAAATATAACATGCATACTAAAAGTCCTAACATAATCTATCCAAGGGATGAATGATACTAAATTGAAAGTATATCGGGTCCAACACCCCCTTGTATATTTAGCATACATAAACATCTTTGATCGACAAGATATGGTGGATGAAGGAGATCAAACAATAAGGCAACATAGATTTGCTTCTTCCACAATATCTCTCAGTAAGATGTTAACAATGGTTTTTCATCAGCAGTGTCTTCATCAGCACAATCTAAGCATCTTCTTCGTCAATTGATAGCATTGTCTTCATCATTCTTATGTTGTCAGTAGCATCCTCCCTCACATTTTACTAGAAGAAATCATTCCATTTGCAATGTAATCACATTTGCACACACTTTAACTTTGTTGATTGTAATTAAAATTTTAAGAGACTACTTAATAATAAACTCATTAGACCATTATCTAACTTTCAAACTCAACATTCTTTAGACTAAATCTACTTCTACATGCTTCAAATTTAATTTGACCTAAGGCCTTTGTGAGCATATTAGCATGTTACTTTGTTGTATTGATAAATTCAACCTGAACTATTTTCTTTTCTACTTTCTCTCATAAAAAATCCTAAATCTTAAAATGCTTTGTTTTATAATGAAAAATCGGGTTCTTAGAAAGTTTAATGGCATTCTAACATGATTGTTGTGGGGAAACTCATGTCTAGTCCTAGTTCAAACAATAGTTGACGAATCCATACGGCCTCACAACAACAGTTTGCTAACAATCGATATTTAAATCACATGATGACCATGAAACAAAATTTTGCTTCCAACAACACCATGAAATCGGTGTAGAGCTAAGGAGGAAAATTTAAGTTGTTGTGGAGGTTCGGTCATCTAAACCAAATGCATAATTTGCATTAGAAAATCCTTAAAGTTGGGTATCTTCCCCCTCGCCAAAAAAGAAGTCAAGTGATGGGTGTTTTTGGATGTAGCAAAACATTTGTTGAATGGCATGAAGATGCTCTATTTGAGGCGCTTGCATGTGTCGATTGACAATTTTGATGGTGTATTGAAGGTCAAGTTGGATCTTGGTCAAATAATGATGTTTACTTACCATCTACTGGTAAAGAGTAGTGTTGACTGGTTTAGTGTTGGTGTGACATCAAAGGTAGTGTTCTCATGCATGGGAACATGAGCTAATGTGGAATTAACCATCTGGAATTCATTAAGGAGATTGCAAACATAAGATGTTTGGTGAAACAGGAGATCATGCGTGGTGCATGTTAAGGCTTCTCGATAAGTAACTAGGTTTGTAAGTGAAACATAAATTTAATAAATTCTTGTCCAAGGGGGTGATCTTTAAGACCACCAAAATTCGATTGCCAGTAAGTCAAATAGATTTCCAGAATACTACAATTTTCAATACGGGAAGCACACTACCGGATTTGAAGTGGGGGCAAACACCTACAACCACCTTGGATATCAAAACTTTTAAACTCAAGTGGCAACACAAAGATAACCATGAAAAAACACACACATTGAATGAACATACTTGAAAGCATAAAACCTTGTGGAGAAATACCACTTTGGCAAAAAACATTAACTACTTCAAAAAGAAGGTAAAAAGCTTAAAAGGTTTGAACTTTCTCCACCATTAAGCTTGAAAAAACTTGGTACAATCTTCTTCTTGGCAAGAGAGCCAAAAACTAAAATTCCACTGAAATATATACCTTTTAAACCTTATAAAAAAAATCTTAATTACAAGTCCAATTGATCATTTTTAGATTTTTGGTTCTAAAAATAAACATCTCTAAATTTGGTTTCGATTAAGACAAATACGGTTTTGGTTCCATAAATCCGGTTTCAGGTACGTTGCCTTAGTGAAGACTCTACAACTTTGGTTATAAAACCGATTTTGGTTACAAAATGTTTCTCACTTCAATAGTGTACTTGAATTTGACACCAAGATACTTTTGCATAAGGCCCGAATTTGTCATATGAAATTGTGCCATCAATTGAAACTTGAGTTAGGTTACTCCCTGCTCATCATTCTTTGTGATAAATAAGTCATCAGCATACAAGATCAAAATGATGATCAGATTTGTAGTTCAATGGTAGTAGAGATTGGAATCAACCCAACTTTTGATCAAAGTTGGCTTGGAGTGAGGAAGAATCCATTCTAGAGTACCAAGCACAAGGGCTTTATTGAAGACCATATAGCGCGCAATGAAGTTGACAAATGAGGTGTTCGGTGCTAGGAATTGTGAAACCATCAGGTTGAGCCATGTACATTTCTTCATCAAGAACCCCATTCAAGAATGCAGTTTGGACATCAAGGTGGTGGATGGGCCACCCACAATGTCCAGCAAGGCCACTCACAATCCAAATAGTTTTGATCCCATTTTACTACAAGAGCAAAGGTTTTGGAATAATCAAACCTTGTTTGTTGTTGGAACCCCTTGGCAATTGTATGAGCCTTGTAATGATCATCTTGTCCATTAATTCCAGGTTTAATTCTAAAAAACCACTGGCATGTGATGGCCTGTTTACTAAAAGGAAGAGGAACAAGTGACTAGGTGTCGTTCTAGAGGATGGAATTATATTCATCACGCATCACATAACACCATTTTGGATGAGAAATAACTTCAGAGAAGGTGAGGACCTCTACACCTTCCTCAACCAAAAAAATTGAAAATTTTGCAATAGCCAAAAAGGCCTCAAATATTTGGGTGGTTATTTGATATGCTTTGATCGACAAAGTGGAGGAGTCAATTGAGTGTTTGATGTTGAAACTAGTGCACGACGAGAATAGGTGATGAGTAGTTCACCTGTTAGACTTCATGATGGTGGGTTGTTATAATCACCGTGGGGTTCAGTGCACTGCTTTTTGGTTGGCTTGACTTTCTACTATTCGGTTTACACGATTGGGGGGTCAGGAGAGCACATGGTAATGAAAGACTCATCAGGTTATGGTGATGAAGGTGCCATCAAGGTCATGATGGAGAGTAATAGATCTTGGTGATGAAGACGGATTAGACATTGATGTGGGCAATGGTGATGAGGGCACCAACGAGGTTATGATGGGAGCAGCAAATTTTGATGATGAAGATGGATTACACATTGATGTGCGTAACAATTGTGTAGGTGTGGTAGGTAAATTTGCAAATCCTCCTAGAAATTGAACCAGTGATTCAAATTCCATGAGTGAATAAGTGTGGACTGTGTTAGATTCTTGGATTCGAATATCTTGAAATGATGACTTTTCAAGTCTTGGGGTCATATAAGCGATAACCCTTGATTTTATCATCAAAACTCAAGATAATACACTCAAAGGAATGTGGGTCCAACTTCCCATGCAATGCAATAGAACGATAAACGTGGGCAAGTGATCCAGAAATTCATGAGTGGGCAATAGATGGCTTTTTATTATAAAACAACTTATCTGGTGTCTTATCTAGACTTTGTTTGGATGGTTGCAAATTGAGAAAGATAATGGTGACACCTATAACTTCCCCCCTCAAGAAACCATGTAGTTTCTTATCATGAAATAAACACTACATGATGTCGAGTATAGATTGATTGCGTTGTTCTACTTTTCCATTTTGTTATGGCATCTTAGGTTGTGTTAATTGATGAGAGATGCCAGTTGTTGCCAAATATTTTGAAAATTCACATGAAATATATTCTCCACCATTATCTATATATAAACATTTTTTTTTTCTTAATATCGATTCTACTTTTATTTTAAGTTTTTTGAATTGTGATAGAGCCTCATCAAACATGTCCAAGTTTGTTGAGAAAAATCATTTATAAACATAATGAAATACGGAGCTAATCCTAGATACTTAACTTTGAAAGGGCCACAAACATCACTATGCACTAATTCTAAGACTTCATTAGCGGCAGTACGTTACATAAGATTCTACAACCTAATCAATAGTCAAAATTTCATCAAAATTTTCATCAGGGTATTTTCACCTTCTAGGTCCTCGTAGCTAGCTTCCTCAACACTATGTGCATGTAGGTGTGGCTAACTGGGTGTTTTGTCTTAATGCTTCACCTTTAATTTGGAGTCCAACTCCTTGATTCAATCAACCATGTTTTTGATTTCACACTCCCACTTTAAGTGCCCTTGCATGCCATAGTAATTGCATGTTTTGAATCAATGTTGATGAATGCCTTAGGGTTTGAATCTTGGCGCTTTTGATCCTCCCACTCTTTAAGGTTGTTGAGGATGTCCAAAAGTAGCTTGCATTTTTGCAAAATAGGAAGACTGACCTCTTTTGTAGCTCCTAGCATATGCATTGGGGTTTGGCATGTGATTGTTATCATAGCTAGGTTGAGGTCTGAAGCCACCATATCCTCCTCAAAATTTGTCATGTTGCACAAGTATAGCTTCTGCACCATCATGTGTGTTCATCTTGAGGGGAAGTTCCTTGTTGATTAGAATGGACTCCAACTCCTTGTATGGTGGTAGTTGTTGAGTATTGAGTAGTGTGTGCTTGAACATTTCGTATTCCTTTGGGAGGTTTTGAATGGTGTAATACATGATGATGTCTTCGGGAAGTATAACATCCACCTCTTCCAATAGATCTATAACTTCCTTCACATTTGTAAAAAAAAATGTCTATTCTTTGTCGAACTATCTTCCTCACCTTGAAAAACTTCTTGATGAGTTAGTTTCGCCTAACACCATTATTAGATTTAGACCTCCACTTTAAGGTTGTCCAACAAATGAAGGGTCATTGTAGCGCTTCATCAACTTGAGTTCAATGTTTTTTTGAATTGGAGTTGAATGTGCTCATGGCTCGTTTCCTCCCAACTGCCTTTGTCATTGTCATCATGCCATTTGGAGGATTTATGGAGTAGGTAAACATATCGTTTCTTTCAAGAACATGTTTCGTCTAATACGCCCAAGCTCCATAATTTGAATGTCCATTTAGGTGAGAGGACTCATGGATAGAGGTATAATTGGCCTTTGAGAGCATGACATTTGGCCGAAACATTCCACTCATGATGGTGAAGCCAGCCTTGGTTGTGTCCATAGTCTGTCCAAGTTTAGGAAACTTGGTATCATTGGTCCCACTCCTCATAGTTCTCACATTTCTTCCTATACCAAGGTGGTTCTTTCTTCTTGTACTAGTGTGGATTTTTCCTTGATCTGTAAACATGATGTTTCTCAAACACTATTGATTTACTTAGTTTGAAGAAGAAACAAAACCAAAAAAACAAAAAAACAGTTTTGGTTTTCATATTGTGCACTTTGATACCATGAAGAACTAATGTTAATCATAGATAGAAGTCACCATAAGGGAACAAATTTGTTCAAAAAAATAAAATAAAAAAATTTACAAATACCTAAATTCGTTCTAAATATACCATGCATACTAAAAGTCCTCATATAATCTATCCAAGGGATGAATGATACTAAGCTGAGAGTATATTGGTTCCAACAAAAATCATCCTCAAGGTGTTGGTCGTGATATGACACAGTCTTCACTTGAGTTGCAATCATTGCAACCACTCCCTGATAAAAAGCGACTTGCAAAAGAAAATTTGCACGAGTTGAGTCAACGGTGACTATGTTTACCAAAGTGTATGTACCATCTACTATAAGCACAATATTCATTCGTTGTGTGATCACTAGAGAGATGGCGTTGGGAAAACATGTGTTTACTTGTGCAAAACATGGAACTTGACATTTCTAACAATGAAAATGAAATTTTTTTGAACTGCATCATGTGTGGCCATGCACTCTCCCTCATGAGCACAACAAAATATGTGTATCCTTGTGGGATCTATGGCTTGGTTGCATATGCAATGAGAAAAACCACGAGCTGTGGGATGGGGGAGGCCCAATCTGGTGCATAATGTTGAGGAGAAAACTCCATATTGCACTTGGATAACAATTCATAATCTTCTATGGAAGAAGATTGTATTAGAGAATTATTTTTCATGTTCTGTTTTCACGTTCCCATGATGTTCTAGTGTTCCCATGATATTCCCATTACATTTTCACAATGTTCACATTACATTCTCATGTTGGTCCCGCGTGTCATTCCCATGTGTTCCCATGTTCCCCTAGTCATTTCATTCTGCACCATAAATCATTCACCAAACATTTTAATATAATTCAATGGATTGATGGCATTATGTTGGGTGCACTGCCCTCCTTGCCCTACCAGTATTGCCAAGGGCATCTTACCCAAGATAAAGGGCAGCCACTTGCCCATTCCATAGTGATGAATAAACTCATTGATGCATAATAGTGGACAGTGTTTGGAAAGATGCAGAGATACAACGTAGCAAGAATCTTGAATTTGGTCCCTTGATTGGGGCATTGTTAACCCAGCTAATCAATTCATTTTTGGTGCACAAATTAGACCTAGTGCAATGTGGTTCATCTTGTTTAGGAAATTGCAGTCACAACAACTGACGTGCGATGCAATCCACTGCACACTCGACAGATCACAGGCTTATCAAAGCACACATATTACACAAAAAAGACTCATGGAACCCAAACTCAACCTTACTATCATGAAGGTATTCTAAAACAATATTTTCTCCAGCTACTGATCCATATCTGATGATAATCTGGTAGAAACTAGCAGTAGATATATGAACTCCAGAAGAAGACAGTGTTTGCTACTGAAACAAGATTTCTTCTGCTTGGTGTGACTGTGCACCGTGTAGTATGTGAACATGAAAGGTGCAAAGAGATACAAAAGTCTCTCTCAACAGCCAATCCTGAACGGATATAAACAGATGCCCACTGCTAGGGAAGCAGATTCTCCCTCACCCATTGCCCCTGATTGATAGTACTGAAATGCCCTCACTAGTGTTCCTTCGAAAGTGCTGAAATCGAAGAAGTTCAATCCACCACAAAACCTCAAACAACAAAGGAAGTGAAGATCAAATGCATACTGGCTAACGATCATCAACTGTTAGAAGTATGATAAAAGGAAGGTTAGATGTTCTCTGAACTCACATGGGATTTTTGCCTTCCAGCATTATGAATGTAATACTGGACTGCATACTCCATAACAAGACAAGCCTGCACCCGTAGACTCTTTATCAATTGTATTAAAACAACTATCAGAACCACTTGCGTGATTGACATGTCCTCTAAACTGGGACTAACAGGAATGTTGACAACCAGCTGCCTTGGCACATGGCCATTGTGCTGTGTGTGTGCTCCTCGCAGAATCACTAGAGGAAGGAAATGAGTTACTGTTGTGTGGGCATTCTGCAAAGGCTGCAATACACAAATCACACATTTGGCAATCAGAGATCATGCAATCTGTGATGAAGGAGCTGCTGGTGCAAGCACTATATGGTGCAGGCCCAAAAAAAACAATGGTGAAAAAACTTACATTGATCATTCTTGACATGTGCAGAGAGCTTTCATTAGCAGTTGTGGCTTTCAAGAACAACTTATGGGGGTGCCTTCTCCTTGGCTGCCAGTTTTTTGGTATCAGAATGTGGCATCTGGCAAGAACAGGTATATGGAATGGCTGCAGGATATCTACTATTTCTCTCTCCAAACAAATGGGTTTTGGACCTAGAGTCTTTGTTAACTTTTGTCGGTTTTGACAGATCTCTACCACCCCTTTTGTACACCTTGGCCAAAGAGCGCCGTTTGAATTATGCAGCATACATTGCCACCTTGGCCAATGGAGAGCACAAGATGCAGGTCACAAGACTTATAAATTAGATTTAGAGTTTGCCAGGTGACAGTAGTTAGCAAGCGGCAAGCCTGCATATGATTAGATGCCACAGCCACAACTGATCTCAGGGCTTCCATGCTGTTGTGCAGTGAAGAAAGTTTTGAAGGAAGGAAGAAACAAACAAAAGCAAGAGTATGTTATCAACTGTTGGTCTAGAACTATTGAGCTGATTATAGTGGCTTCAACTTTTAGGCCAATAACTGTGTCATCAGAACATGAAAAATCCTGTTAATTGTCCAAGTAATCACATTTTGTGGATATTATTACTTGGACAATTGTGTCTGTTTGATGATAGGTAGCATTCATCTTATCCCATGCCTCTTTGAATCAAGTAGAACCAGTCATGATCAAGTGTTATCACTGGACACAAACAACACATGGAGGACTGTTGGTTCACCCATTCACACATCTCAATTCTCCTACACTTCCTGCACAACTTCAATTTCCAGTATGCAATTGCCTCAACACATTCAATGCTTTGAAAAAATTTATGTTGACAAATGCAGACCAGGGAAAATGAATTTACACTTTGGTCGAAACAAGTTCCATGATAAGTACACTGGAATTAGGACATGTATGAAAGAATGTAACATTCAAAGAATAATGTTTAAGAGAGAATGATCAGAGTGAAATTGATCTTAATCCTGATATCATCATGCCAAATGCAATCTTGACCAGGTAAAAGAATGAAGATGAATGTGGGCTTGTAATAAGGGTTCAATTCTTAATATGAAACCTCCTTGCAGGGCTAATTCACATTTTCCACAACCAGAAATGACTAATCCAACAAGCATGGTTAACTGGTTAGAACTTACATAATCAGGTTTCAAAGAATTGACCAGTAAAACCAGACTGAAACTAAGCCATTTTTGCAGGAGAATCAAATTATAGACCAAACCTGTTTAAGAAACCAGAGCAGGCAGGGTGGTAGAGGGGAAGGAGTGCTTATCAAGTCTCACTATCTAAACCCTACTGTCAATAACAAAGGGGCAGAAGATATCTGAAATGGAGCTAAAACATTTCTCTTCACAATTAAAAAAGGGAGCAGTGGGTTTTGAGATGACCTCTTCATGGTGAAGCACACATTGCTTCCCATGCTGATGAGATGTTAGGTGTCTGATCCACTAGGCCATTTTTAAGTGACTACCTGATGCAGTTGAGAACCAAGAAAAGGAATCAGAATGAGCTTTAACAATACATATGCTGAGCTCCAGTCAGACAACCCACCTCTGCAGCAACAAACATGAGGCCTAGTTATCAACATACATTCTCTAATCCAAGCAGCTACAGAGTGAAGATTTGATGTTGCTGATATTGTGAACAGATTCTTAGTCCTCAACTCCCATGGTGGGCTGGGCTGTGGGCCCCAAGATAAGCTTAACTGCCAGGTCTCAGCTAAACCCTTATAGCTTAGGGGGTTTCACAAATGTAGTGATTGAGAGCACTTGGTATTCAGCATTCTCCCATGTAAGCAGGTCACAAGAATCCCCTTCTTGAATTCTGCATGCTGCCAGATATGACAAAGCTCATTCATTGCATGCACACATGACAGCTCTACAATATGGTTCTCCAGTAGGTCATCTGGCCTGGAAACATGGCAGTCTATACTGGTGAAGAGCATTCACCTTGTCAACAGAGAGCATAATTCCAGCATCGCACAAACTACAGTGCCTCACACAGGTCCAGACTTGGTCCAAGATCAAAGAGTATTTCCTACCAAACAAAACAGGTAAGGTTAGGAACTATCTCTTGCAAGAGAACCAAAACAGATTAATGGCTGCAACAGGATACACCAAATCATCATTGCACAGGCCTTAACAGGCCAAAAAAGACAAGCTCTGATTCACTGCCAGCAGAAATGTCCATAACAACCAGCAAGAGATCAATTCAGCCTTGCACAGCATCTCGTCCCCATGGAACCTGGTTGTGAGATTCATAAGCAAGGTGAGATATCTTCCCACAGACAAAGTGGATATGAACCATGTGAGATTTCAGAATCCAAAATCAGGAAGATAGGTAATGTGGCCTGGGCATGATTACCGCTAAACCCTAAACCCTGCAATAAGAAAACATGCAAGGTTGCTTGCTCTTGCTGTCAATCTCTTCATGCAGGACCCCAGGCCATCCAGGAAACAGAAAGAGCATCAGTCTAGCTTGAGATTACTCCCTGTGTACAAGTATGGTGACCAAAACGGAGGATTTCTTCTGAACTACTTCGGTAAAGCTCCACAACATCCTTTGCAGGGTCGAACAATGCATTCCCCCAAAGCTTGGAAGAACAACTAAACAACAGAACTACAAAAGAGAGAGTAATAAGAGAGTCGCACAGACTTCGTGAAAGACCCTGAGGCCTTGTTCTTCGACATCCAGGAATATCATATGCTAGCTAGCTAGTCGGAGCTCATCTTTCCACTGAAGTAGACGAGAGATGTCTGATAGGAAACAAGCCAAGGGGATGTGGAGAGAACATGTAGGGAGCTGACGGCCATGGAACCTTCGATTGCTCCGAAGAGTTGCCAAAAGATTCTGCACTCACTGCACACATGCAAGGACTGCCGAAGCAAATCTGGTCGTCGGCACCGATCTCGGCATGGATCTGGAGTTCCTGTATCCTCGGGGGCCCAGAATGGAGAGTTCCTTCCCTGAGGCGGAGATTTTACTTGAGATCAGCGGCCTCGCAGTTTGTCATTTCAGGAAAAAACACACAAGAAGCTTCGCGTCAATCGAGGTTGGACAGCGCCACGCCTACTGTAGGTTGCAGGTACGTATCACCGTTCTTCGCACACAACGACGGCTGCCTGTGGCAGACTGCAGCAGTTACAGAAAGCACCTGGTACTACTACTTGTATGACCAGCTTGTTATCTGCTTTTGCTTCCGTTCTTCCCTGGCAATTCTCCTTGTCTGTCTCCAAGTTATCTGTTTTGTCTGGCGGGAACTGTGCTCGGAATCTCGACGTGCTCCTGATCATGCATCGTGTATCCATGCAGGCATTCTTCGGGAAGAAGACTTGTTCGAACTCGAAAGTAGACTCGCTCTCCACCGCAATTCAGATCTATCAGATTCATGCCTCCGTCGTCAGTTCGTGAATGTAATGCGAGGAAAGGATCAAAGCCTGTGTCGTTTGAAGGCATGAGAGTACTATCGGGGTCTCTCCATTGCCAGCAATCTGAACCTGGATTCTCTTCAGCGCCGGACGAGCATGACAGTACGCACATGGCTGTTTGATAACACCGATCCTGCACATTGATGTCCAGTGGATTTTGTTGTTGTTGAAGGGCGCAAGAGGGGAAGACGTGGAGAGAGCTTGAGGAGAAGATTTGGATCGCCTGTTCCGTAACGGCCTCCAGCACATTGTGTTGCGATCGATGGGAAGGAGACGAGTTCCAGGCCTGCGCCCACTTCTTTCGCGAATGCAGACACAAAATTCCTATGACAGGATTCAAGGTGAAGAGGAGGACTCGGAGACGCCTGCACGAGGATCAAGGCTGCGTAACTTCTGGGGATTGAGAATAAAGAAGACGTTGAGGCTGGGATCCTGCAAGACGCCAAGGCGGCGGCGAAGGTGGGGAGTCAGAGTGGCTGTGAGGTCATTGCGCATCAGACTAGTGACATCTCCTCTTGTTCTTCTTGCGAAGCTCCGGGACAGGTATGTGCGCATGATGATCGCGCTTGAAGGTAGGACGAGAAGCAATCTGTTCGTAAGCACCGTTCCTGTCTACCCGCTGCACATGCCAGGTCGAGCGGGAACCCATCTATTTTTCTAGCCGCAAGACATTAAAGTTTCCAATTCGATTTCTTTCTTTGCGATGTCGATACCGGTCTTCAGCGTGGTGTGCGTTCGGCGATCCTTCTTTGTTTGTGTCTACGACGCCTGCATTGCTGGGCTGTGATCCTGTAGAAACAAGAATAAGGCGCCTGCACAGAA
>Ga0116231_10000436_pt1 | contig 71412 bp, 71 predicted proteins | sample S1TSphgellanicum_2_FD_89695 | JGI IMG/M metagenome (GOLD analysis project Ga0116231, IMG submission 89695) | Host-associated microbial communities from peat moss isolated from Minnesota, USA - S1T2_Fd - Sphagnum magellanicum MG | ecosystem: Host-associated > Plants > Peat moss > Unclassified...
GAAGCCAAAAAGCGCGTAATGCGCAGCCTCTGTTCCAGGATGGCGCGCTGGGGGCGGAGGACCTCACAACCGCTCCAGTCTCAACACATCCACCATCTCGCCCGCTGCAGCCGGCGCAGCGCCGATGGGTCGGCGGATCAGCCCGTCGGCGCGCGAGAAGATGGAGACCATCGAGCTTTCCTGGTCGAAGAAGGCTTCGGCCGTCAAAACCCCGTCGGCGGCGGCGACCAGGGCGGCGCGCATCCAGTGTTCTCGCGGGCCGCCCCTGCTAAGGGCCGCCCCAAGGCGAACCCGCTCCATCCGGGGGCCCGGATCCGCGCCGAGCCTCGCCATGATCAAAGGACGCAAGAACAGCTCGGCGCAGACCAGGGCTGACGCAGGATTGCCGGGCAGTCCCAGGACCTGGCGGGCGTCAGCAAGCACGCCGAACCAGACCGGCTTGCCCGGCCGCATGCGTACGGTATCGACGAGGAGGGTCAGGCCAAGCCGGCTAAGGGCTGGCTTGAGAAGGTCGTGATCGCCCACGGAGGCGGCCCCGACCGTGACGATCAAATCGGCGTCAAGACTCGCCATCGCGGCCAAAATCGCCGCCTCGGCGTCTGCGACGGGCGCCAGCGTCAGCGCTGCGCCGCCCCACCCCTCCACCAGAGCGGCCAAGGCCGGACCGGCGCTATCGAAGATCTGATCGTCACGAACCCGGCGGCCGGCCGGGACGATCTCATCGCCCGTCGGCAGGATGGCGACACGGGGCCGACGCGCCACGAGAACCTCGGACCGGCCCGCCGCTGCGGCGAGCGCCAATCGCCACGGATCAAGCCGGCTCCCTGACGCGAGGAGCTCATCACCCCTGGCGAAATCGCCGCCGCGCCCGCGTACGTAGGCCGGGGCCTCTCCTTGGAAGTCAAGGCGCACGCCGCCGTCCACCCGCTCGGATGCTTCTTGCACCACAACCCGGCAGGCGTCAGGGACCTTAGCGCCGGTAAATATGCGCACCGCCTCGCCCGGTTGGACCGCGCCTTTGAAGGCTCGTCCGGCGGCGCTTTCACCCACGACCGTGAACACCCCGGGCAGGGCGTCCGCCAGGATGGCCCAGCCGTCCATGGCGGAGGCGTCGAACGGGGGCTGGTCGCGGGCGGCGGTGATGGGCTCGGCAAGGACGCGCCGGGCGGCCGAGGCGTCGAGCACGATCGTCTCAGTGCAAAGGGCCGGGACGGCGGACAGCATGCGCGCGCGCGCATCGTCAACCGTGAGCTCGCCGATCGAAGGGGCGCCGGCCAAAGGCGGAACGCTCACGCGGTCCAGTCGCCGGAGCGTCCGCCCGACTTTTCCAGCACGCGCAGCCCCTCGATCACCATCCCCTTTTCCGCCGCCTTCAGCATATCGAACAGGGTCAGGCAGGCCAGGGAAGCGGCGGTCAGGGCTTCCATCTCGACACCGGTCTGCGCCGTGGTCTTGACCCGCGCGACCACCCTAAGGCCATGGTCGGCCGGCTCGACCGCCACGTGAATGGACGAAAGCGGCAGGGGATGGCAGAGGGGAATGAGATCGGCGGTTTTCTTGGCGGCCATGACGCCGGCGAGCTCGGCGGTGGCGATCACCTCGCCCTTCTTGGCCTGGCCCGAGAGGGCCAGGACCCGGGTCTCTTTTGACATACGCACGAACCCCTCGGCCACGGCTTCACGGGCGCTGGCCGCCTTATCCGAGACATCGACCATGCGCGCGCGCCCTTCGGCGTCGAGATGGGAAAGCCTACCCATCAGGTTTCGAGCAAACGCGGCATGATCTCAACCAGGTTACAGGGCCTGTGACGGCTGTCGAGCTGAGGCGCGATGACGCTCCAGCCGTCTTTTACCGCCCCGTTCGATCCCGGAAGGCAGAACACAAAGACGCCCGAGATCAGCCCGGCGGTGGCGCGCGACTGCAAGGTCGAAAGGCCGACCGACTGGTAGCTGATCTGATGGAAGATCACCGAGAAGCCGTCGATCCGCTTGTCATAAAGCGGCTCAAGCGCCTCGGGGGTCACATCGCGCCCGGTGAGACCTGTGCCTCCGGTGGTGATGATCACATCGCAATCCCCTCCGCCGATCCAGACGCGGACACAGGTGCGGATGGCGTCGATGTCGTCGGGAACGATGGTCCGGTGGGCCAAGGAGTGGCCGGCGGCCTGGACCGCCTCGGCGAGGACGCGGCCCGATGTGTCGGTCTCTTCGTCACGGGTGTCGGACACCGACAACACCGCAATGCGAACCGGATGAAACGGCAGGCTCTCATCGATGCGGCTGGCCGATTTTGGCGGGGGGGGAACCGGGGCGTTCATCGGGTCTTCGTCATCTCCCATCGCGCGAGATCGGCCTGATCGCGCGGGGTCGGCTCGACCCAGCGGGCGCCGGAGGCCTCATGCGACTTCTTCCAGAACGGCGCGCGGGACTTCAGATAGTCCATCAGATAATCCGCGCCCTCGAACGCCGCCCGGCGATGCCGGGCCGCCGCGGCGACGAACACCACCGGCTCGCCGGGTGCAATGCGGCCGACTCGGTGCACGGCAAGGGCGTCCTCGAGGCTGAAGCGTTCGACGGCGCTCAAAAGGATCCGTTCAATTTCCGGCTCAGTGAAGCCTGGGTAGGCCTCGAGCTCAAGCGCCTCCACGCCGTCGTCGCCGCGCACAAGACCTGTGAAACTGACCACTGCGCCGCACGCGCGGCGTCCGTGCACAAACCCGGTGAGGAGGCCCCCAGGATCAATCGGCTCGTGGGAAAGGCGGATCATGGTTCAGCGACGGGCATAAGAAAAAGCGCCGAGCGGGCCATAGAAGACCGCCGCTGCAGACCTGAGCAGAAAGGCCAGGGGCTCTTGGGCCGAACGTCGGGGTTCAAGCGCCTGATGGGCTTTCGCCATCCTCGAGGTCCTGCACGCTTCGAAAGAGGGTCAGGCCTCGCCGCCCCAACGGCGGCCGACCTGTGACGCGACGCGCAAGAAAGCCTGAAGCCCAAGGGATGGCGCGCCTGGCTCAGCCTCTCCCGCTGGACATCTTGGGCCTCTCTGCCGTCGGACGACCTCAACGCCTATCCCCCGCTCATCGGCGGGAGGAAGGCGACCTCGCAGCCCGATCTCAGGCAAGGATCGCCAAGCGCGATGGCCTTATCCACAGCCGCTTTAACCCCAGAGCCTTCAAGCGCTTCGCCGAGACGCCCATCGCCCTCGGCGAGCAGGGCTTTAAGCGCAGACAGGGTCTCGGGCGCAGGATCAATCGTGCGCTCGCGCCAGCCGGCAAGGTCGACCAGCTTTCCGAAGAGCAGAACCCTGACGCCTGTCGCCATTATCCGCCCGTCGTCGACATGAAGCGGCGAACCGCCGGCGCCTCGCCCGTTCCGATCCTGAAGTCGTGCGACAGGGGCTTTGCAGCGATTGCAGCGCAAATCGCCTCGCGGACCGGCCGATCGTCATCCGAAGCCCTGAGCAGGGGTCTAAGATCAGTGGCGTCCTCACGCCCGAGGCAGGTGTGGAGGGTGCCGGTCGAGGTCAGGCGCACCCGGTTGCAGCTGTCGCAGAAGCTATGGCTGAGCGGGGTGATAAAGCCGATGCGCCCGCCTGTCTCCTCCACCCGAACATAGCGCGCAGGCCCAAGGGTGGTGTCGCCGATCGCGGTCAGGGTCCAGGCGGCGGAGAGGTCCTCGCGCACCTGGCGGAGCGACACGAACTGCTCGGTGCGGTCCTCGTCGATGTCGCCCATCGGCATGGTCTCGATCAGCACAAGGTCAAAGCCGCGCGCGTGAGCAAAACGCATCAAGTCGGGGATCTCGGCGCGATTGTCGTTCGCCAGGGCGACGGTATTGATCTTGACCTTAAGGCCGGCGGCTTCCGCCGCGTCCAGGCCCGCCATCACCTTCTGGATATCGCCGCCGCGGGTCAGACGCCGGAAGGTGTCCGCGTTGAGGCTATCTAAGGAGACATTGACCCGGCGAAGGCCGAGGCGGGCGAGCTCGGCCGCGTACTTGGCGAGGCGGGTCCCGTTGGTGGTCAGGGTGAGTTCGTCAAGAGCGCAGGTCTTGAGGTGGCGCGACAGCCGCTCGAACAGGGCGAGGAAGTCCCTGCGCACCAAAGGTTCTCCGCCGGTCAGGCGCAGCTTGCGGACGCCAAGACCGATGAAGACGCCACATAGCCGGTCAAACTCCTCGATCGAAAGCACCTCGGCCTTGGGCAAAAAGCGCATGTGCTCGGACATGCAGTAGACGCACCTGAGATCGCAGCGGTCGGTGACAGAGACGCGCAGATAAGAGATCCGCCGGTCAAAACCGTCGGTCATCCCTAAGGCGGGCGGGGGCCTGTCATGCGGCCAGGAGACGTCGTATGGGCTCATTCGATCCTGTAGGCGGAAACGGCATCTTACATGGAAACGATCCCAGGACCACGCGAGGGGTCGCCTCCGGGTCTTGAGCCTAGCGGGGAGTTCTGGGCCCTAGTCCTTGCGGCGGGCGCTGGATCGCGTTTCGGCGGCGACAAGCTTCGCGCGCGCTGGACCGAGGGCTCGCTGGTCGAGACCGCCATCGGCATTGCGAAGGCGGCGCCGGTGAGGGGCGTCATCCTCCTCTCAAGGCCGGGCGAACGGCTGATCGAGGATCCGGCGCTCGAAAGGGTCGAGGTCGCCGACTGGGCCGAAGGCATGGGCGCCAGCCTCCGCGCCGGCGTCGCCGCCCTGCCGTCGAACGCAGCCGGCGCCTATGTCTTCCTGGGCGATATGCCGCGCATCCCGGTGGAGGTGCTTGGTCCCTTGGCCGAAGCGGTCCGCGCGGGCGCGCCGGCGGCGGCGCCGGTGTTCCAGGGCCAGATCGGTCATCCGGTCCTCTTCTCATCCATGACGTTTTTTGAACTCCTAAGGCTTCGCGGCGACCGCGGCGCGCGGCGCATCCTTGAGGCCCTCGGCGAGCGGCTGGCGCTTGTTCCCGCGCCGGACGACGGGGTTTTATTCGACGTCGACACCCCCGCTGATCTTCAGATCGGCCTATCCCAACCCCCTGGCGCTGGGCCGCGGAACGCGAGATAGACGGCGGCGAAAATTTTCCAAGGACGTCAAGACACGCCATGCAGGCCCTCGCTCTCGCCGCAATCGCCGCTCTGACCTTTTCAGCGCCCGCCCTCGCCGCGCCAAAGCCGGACCCTGCGCCGGCCGCCGCCGCGCCAGCCAAGCCTGAGGCACCCGATCCGGCGGCCTTTCTGGCCGAGAACGCCAAAGCGCCCGGGGTGATCACCCTGCCCTCTGGGCTTCAGTATAAGGTGATCAAGAGCGGCGACGCCAAAGGCCCGACCCCGAAACCGGGCGATGCGGTCAAGGTGAACTACGAAGGCAAGCTTCAAGACGGCACGGTGTTCGACTCCTCGTTCCAGCGCGGCAAACCGGCGCTGATGCCCCTTGGCGGGCTGATCCCCGCCTGGATGGAAGCCCTCCCGCTGATGCGTCCTGGCGACGAATGGGTGCTTTATGTGCCGCCGGACCTCGGCTACGGCCCCGAAGGCCAGGGCCCGATCCCGGCCAACAGCGTACTGATCTTCAAGATTGACTTCCTAGGTATGCTATCAGCCGACTGAAGATGCTAACCTCGATCCCAAGATGAGCCTCGTCGCCACCCTCGCCTCCGGGCTGTCCAACCCCGCTAGGTTCATGTCCGTGTCGCGCTGGCTGGCGCCCGTTCTGGGCGCGGGCGCAGCTCTGGCCCTCCTCGCGGGACTGGCCCTCGGGCTCGGCGTCCCGGACGATTACCAGCAGGGGCCGACGGTCAAGATCATGTTCGTCCACGTGCCTGCCGCGATCATGAGCATGACCGCCTACGCCTGCCTGGCCGGAGCCAGCTTCTTCGGGCTGATTTTTCGCCATGCCCTGGCCTACGCCGCCGCAAAAGCCGCCGCGCCCCTCGGCGCCGCCTTCACCGCCCTGGCCCTGGCCACAGGGTCTTTGTGGGGGCGGCCCATGTGGGGAACCTTCTGGGTGTGGGACGCCAGGCTTACCTCCGAGCTCGTGCTGCTTCTGCTCTATATTGGCTATCTGGCCCTCCATGCGGCGATGGACGACGATGAGAAGGGCGCCCGCGCGGCCGCGATCCTGGCCCTGATCGGGGTGGTGAACCTACCGATCATCCATTTTTCAGTAGAGTGGTGGAACAGCCTGCACCAGGGCGAGACCATCTTTGCGGCGGGCGGCTCCAAAGCCGCCCCGGTCTATCTGGCCCCCCTCGGTCTGATGATGCTAGGCTTTCTCCTTCTGTTCGGCGCGCTTTGGCTCGTGCGCACGCGCACGGAGGTCTGGCGCCGCAGGGCTGCAGCCCAGGCCCTGAGGGCGGCGAGATAGCGCCATGGACCTGCTGCACGCCGGCAAATACGCGATCTACATCTATCCAGCCTACGGGCTGACCGCCTTGGTTCTGATCGGCATGACGCTTCAGACCCTCATCGCGGCGCAAAGGGCGCGCCTTAAGGCGAACCCGGACAAAGCAAGGGGCGAGGAGATCGGCGATTGAAACGCTGGATCGCCGTTCTGCCCTTGACCGTGCTGGCCCTCCTGGGGCTGCTCTTCGCCACCTTCGGCCTGCACCACGACCCGCACGTCACGCCCGCCGCCATGGTCGGCAAACCCCTGCCCTCCCATCCCCTGCCGCCCCTGGCTGGCGGCGCGGCGGTGGACCTGCAGTCAACCATCAAGGGGCCGACCCTTGTGAATGTATTCGCGTCCTGGTGCGCCCCCTGCATCGAGGAAGCCCCTGCGCTTTTGGCCCTGAAGGCAGAAGGCGTGCGCATCGTCGGCGTCGCCTATAAGGACGATCCCGGCCGCACCCAGGGGTTCTTGGACCGGAACGGCGATCCCTTCGCTGTCGTCCTGGCGGACCGCGACGGCGCTGCGGGGCTCGACCTCGGCGTCTCCGGCGTTCCGGAGACCTTCATGGTGTCGCCGAACGGCCAGATTGTCGCCAAGCATTCTGGCGCCCTTGGGCCGGCCGACGCCGACGCCATGCTCCGCGCTGCGTCCGGAACGCCCTCGCCCGGCTCGCGTTAATCATCGGTTAACCATGTTCGCCTGAACCCTGAGGTGAGGACATCCCATGGCCGATCTTCGCGTCACAGGCGCCCCAAGCCCGACCGCTCTTCAGCCCGCGCGCCCCAGTGAAGCGGTGCGCGCCGCCCAGCGCGCCTTCTTCAATACGGCCTTGAACGCGGCGGCCGGGACGCAAAGCGCACCCCCGGTCCAGGCCAAGACCCAAACCGCCTCACCGCGCGCCCAAGCCGCGTCGCCGACGAGCGAGGGCGAAGCGCTTCAATATGCGCGCCCAGGATCGCGGCTCGACATCAGGGTCTAGCCGTCCCGCCAGTCTCCAAGCGCGGCCTGCCATAGGGCGAGGGCGGCGATGGCGGCCGTATCGGCTCTGAGAATTCGGGGTCCGAGGGCGACGGGCGTGACGAACTCAAGGCCGCGCAGGGCGCGGCGTTCTTCAGGCGCAAAGCCCCCCTCCGGGCCGATCAGGACCGCCCACGGCCCAGACGCCGGCGACAACGCCGCCAGAGCGGGCGGGGCCCTGCCCTGATCTCCGCCCCAAGCCGAGTCAGGGTCGTCGCCCGCCTCATCGCAGAACATCAGCCGACGTTCCTTGGGCCAGTTTAGGAGCAGGGCCTCGAGTTTCACCGGCGCGCTGAGTTCAGCGACATCGACGCGGCCGGTCTGCTCCGCCGCTTCGATCGCGATGGCCTGGAGCCGTTCGGTGCGCACCTGGTCGGTATTGGTGCGCCGGGTCGTGACAAGACGGATGCGGCGGACGCCAAGCTCGACGGCCTTTTCAACGATGGTCTCAAGAGGCCCGCGCTTGATAAGGGCTATGATCAGCTCAAGGTCAGGCGGAAACGACATCGGGCGTGTCTGCGCCTCGGCCCTGAGCATGCAGTGGCGTTTGCCGACGCTTTCGACCCGAGCGCGCCATTCTCCATCGCGGCCGTTGAACAGAAGAAGCCCCGCCCCGGGCTGAAGGCGCATCACCCCGAGGAGATAGCGGGCCTGATCAAGCGTCGGCGCAACAGCGGCGCCGGGCGACAGGGGATCGGGGACGTAAAGCCGGATCATGCGTTTCCTTCAGGGTGAGGGGCGCTTAGGGTGGACCATGGATCAACACGCCTACAAGCATCGCCTGCGCGCGCTGCAGCTCGCCCTGGTTCGCTGGCAGACCCACGCGATCGAACACGGGCAAAAGGTCGTGGTCGTGCTCGAGGGCCGCGACGGCGCGGGCAAGGACGGATCGATCAAGCGCATCACCGAACACCTGTCGAGCCGGGCGACCCGGGTTGTGGCGCTGCCCAAGCCCTCGGACCGCGAGCGCAGCCAGTGGTTCTTCCAGCGCTATGTCGCGCATCTGCCCGCCTGCGGGGAACTCGTGATCTTCAATCGCTCCTGGTACAACCGCGCCGGCGTCGAGCCGGTGATGGGATTTTGTACGGAGCAGGAGCACCAGGCCTTCTTGCGCGATGCGCCGGCGTTCGAGCACATGCTGACCGAGGCTGGGGTGCTTGTTCTGAAATACTGGCTCGACATCTCCAAAGCGGAACAGGCCAGGCGCCTCGACGCCCGGCGCACCGACCCTTTGAAGACGCTCAAGGTGTCAGACCTCGACGGCGTGGCGCAGAAGAAATGGAAAGCCTATTCGGCCGCCCGCGACGACATGCTGGCGCGCACCGACACGGACGTCGCGCCCTGGTGGTGCGTTGCAACCGATCGCAAGAAAGAAGCGCGCATCAACCTGATGCGCAGCCTGGTGCGCCGCCTGTCCTCGGAGGACGTCGCGGACGCCCCCGACAGGGATGTTGTGTTCCCGTTCGATCCGGAGGCGATTTCGGATGGACGCCTCGCAAAATAACAGCGCCGCGGCTAAGAGCCGGCCCCCGAGGGCGAAGCACGCGGCCCTGGCTGGGCGCGCTCGTCCATCGCGTGCAGGGCTTCAGCGCCCTTTGCATGCCGCGAGGCCCTGGCGTCGCCAATGGATCCGGCCTAAATCCGAACCATGGAACTCTTTATCAACATCGTCATCGGGCTGGCCATGCTGGCGGTGCTGGCGAGTCTCTTCGCCGGCTTTTACACGGTGATGCGCGGCGGGGAGTTCGCCCGGGCGAACTCCAACCGATTCATGCGCTATCGCGTGGCGACCCAGGCGGTGGCCGTGGTCGCCCTCACGGTCGGATTTCTCTACAAGATGAACCACTAAGCCTGATCGGGCGGGGTTTTAGGAGGCCGGGCGTGGTCACGCTGAACCGTATCTACACCAGGACCGGCGACGGCGGCGCCACCCGGCTCGCCACCGGTGAAGAGGTGCGCAAGCACGACCTGCGCGTTGAGGCCTATGGGGCCGTCGACGAAACCAACGCCTGCATCGGCCTCAGCCGCCTACATACGGCGCAAAGTCCCGATCTCGACCCTATGCTGGGCCGGATCCAGAACGAACTGTTCGACCTTGGCGCCGACCTCGCGACGCCCGACCGGCCGGGCAAGGCCCTGGGCTGGGAGCCCCTGCGCATCATCGACGTCCAGGTCGAGCGGCTGGAGCAGGAAATCGACCAGCTGAACGCGCCCCTGGCGCCCCTGACGAGCTTCATTCTGCCCGCGGGCGGGGCGCTGGCGACCCACCTTCATCTTGCGCGCACCGTCTGCCGAAGAGCCGAGCGCGTCGCGGTCCGGCTGCATGACCAGCCTGGCGAAGCGGTGAGCCCCGCCGCCATCCGCTATCTGAACCGCCTATCGGACCTTTTGTTTGTTATGTCCCGCCACGCCAACCGTCAGAGCGGCGATGTTCTTTGGACCCCGGGCGCCACGCGATAAATCCCGGCCCCCGGCCCCTGGGGCCGGCGCTCTATGAACGCGCCCCCTTAGTTCACCTTGCGCTCGCGTCCAGCCCAGTAAGGGTCGCGCAATTCCCGGCGTAGGATCTTTCCCGACGCGTTGCGGGGCAGGGCCGCAATGAAATCGACGGACTTCGGCGCCTTGTAGGCGGCGATCCGGCGCCGGGCGAAGGCAATGATGTCAGAGGCGTCGCCCGCGGCGCCGGGCTTCAACACCACAATGGCTTTCACCGCCTCGCCCCATCGGTCATCAGGGACGCCGATCACCGCCGCCTCGGCGACGGCGGGATGACCGTAGATTGCGCTCTCAACCTCGGCCGGGTAAACATTCTCCGCCCCGGTGATGATCATGTCCTTCACCCGGTCGTGGATATAGAGATAACCATCTTCGTCGAGATAGCCGGCGTCGCCTGTGCGCAGCCACCCCTCCTCATCGATTGTGTTTCGCGTCGCTTCAGGCTGACGCCAATACCCGGCCATGTTCATTTTCGAGCGCACGGCGACTTCGCCGACAGCATTGGGAGCCAGAGGCAGGCCCGCAGCGTCGATCACCCTGATCTCGACCCCCGGAAGCGGGAGCCCGGCCGCGCGCATGCGCGGGGTTCCTGACGGATCGTGGTCCTCGGGGGGGAGATAGACCACCGTTCCTGTGGTCTCGGTCATGCCGTACTGTTGGCAGAACCCACAGCCGAACACCTGGATGCACTCGCGTAGGAGGTCGAGGGGGATGGGCGAGGCGCCGTAGAGGATGTACTTGAGCCGGCTATAGTCGACCTCGCGGGCGCGCGGTTGGCGAACCACGATCTGAAGCGCCGCGGGCACCATAAACATCTTGGAGATCCGCTCCTTCTCGATGAAATCCAACACCTTGAACGGATCGAACTCCCGCGCCACCACGCCTTTGGCCCCGTTCAGGAGGCCGACCAACCCCCAGCCGGTGCCCCCGATGTGGGCGATCGGCATGGCCACGAGACTGACGTCTTCTGGACCCCAGGTGTTCCAGTCCATCCGCGCCAGCGCCGCATCCCGTCGCCCGGAGAGGAGGTTGTCATGGGTCAGCATCACCCCCTTTGGCCGTCCTGTGGTGCCAGAGGTGTAGAGCTGGACCGCAACCTCGCGCGTCAGGATTTCGATCCCGGGATCTTGGCTGGGCGCATCCACAAGCCAGTCGTCGAAGCGCTTAGCGTCCGCGCCGCCGCCGGCCTCCATCGCGATCAGTTTGGGCCGAAGCTCCAAGGGCTCTATGGCCGCCAGAGCCTGCTCCATGACCTCAGGGCCGACGAACAGCAAGGCCGCCGCGCAGTCCTCGACGATGTAGCCGATCTCCGGCGCGGCCAGCCGCCAGCCGATCGGCGTCGTGATCGCGCCCATCTTCGCCGCGCCGACCAAGAGGGCGAAGTAGCGATCGCTATTCTTCCCGAGATAAGCGATGTGGTCTCCGCGCTTTACGCCCTCAGCGAGGAGGGCGTTGGCGACCCGGTTGGTCTCGAGGTCAAAGCCCGCGAAGCTGGTTTCGCGTCCCTCGAACACAAGAGCGATCTCGTCCCCGCGCACTCTGCTGTGATAGCGGGCGATATCGCCGAGCGTCGGCATGGCGTCCAAATCAACGACAGGCTCGGCGAAGGCTATATCCGGCATGGGTTTCCTCGTTTTTGTTTGAAACGATCTTACGCCGGATTTCAGGAACGGACACGTCCCCCTGGGTTGGAGGCTTACGGGGGGTTTGCCGACGCCCCCCGGGGGCACGGATCCCTGATTAACGCGCCGGCCTTAGAATCTCTGTGCGCCAGGCCCTATGGCGGGGGGCGCAAGGTTTGGGCGGCGGGTGATCAGGCGAAGATCGACCGGGGTGGCGCAGACCCGCTGATCGGGGTCCCACCACTTGTGCGCTTTAAGGCAGCGCTCCGCCGGCCAGGCCCAAACCACCTGGTAGACGCCGATCGCCACGACAGCCATGAAAAAGGCGATGAGAAAACCCCACATCACCCGATGAAGCGTAACATCCATAGGGGTTCTATGCCGTCCAGCGGAGCCCTCGGCAAGCACGCCTCAGAGCCTCGCCTCTTGACGGAGGCTCCCCCTTGGCTTTGAAAGCCCCCCGACGCGGAGTAGACCCCGCAAACTTCGCCGGCCAGTGAGCGGCCGGCCGCCTACAGCTCAAGGACGAACGAACGCCCATGAAGGTCCTGGTCCCGGTCAAGCGGGTGATCGACTATAACGTCAAGGTGCGGGTCAAGCCCGACCAGACCGGCGTCGATCTCGCGAACGTCAAGATGTCGATGAACCCCTTCGACGAGATCGCCACCGAAGAGGCGGTTCGTCTGAAGGAGAAGGGCGTCGCGACAGAGGTGATCGTCGTCTCGATCGGCCCCCAGCAGGCTCAGGAAACCATCCGCACGGCCCTGGCCATGGGCGCCGACCGCGGGATCCTCATTCAAACCGACGTCGACGTGGAGCCCCTGGCCGTGGCCAAGCTTCTGAAGGCGGTGATCGCCGAGGAAAGCCCCAATCTCATCGTTATGGGAAAGCAGGCGATCGACGGCGACAACAATGCGGTCGGCCAGATGCTGGCGGCCCTGCTCGACTGGCCTCAGGCGACCTTCGCCTCCAAGATCGAGGTGTCGGGCGACAAGGCCAGCGTCACCCGAGAGATCGACGGCGGCCTGCAGACCCTTGAGGTGTCCCTGCCGGCGGTGATCACAGCGGACCTGCGCCTGAACGAGCCGCGCTACGCCTCCTTGCCGAACATCATGAAGGCGAAGAAGAAGGAGATCGCCGTCAAGACGCCCGGCGACTACGGTGTCGATGTGACCGCAAGGCTAAAGGTGCTGAAGGTCGCCGAACCGCCCAAACGCACCGCCGGCATAGTGGTGGAAAATGCGGCCGCCCTGGTCGCCAAGCTCAAGAACGAAGCAGGAGTGCTCTGATGGCCGTCCTCGTCGTCGCCGACCACACCAACGCCGCCCTCGGCGAAGCCACAGCCAAGACTGTCGCCGCCGCCCAGAAACTTGGCGGGGAGATCGATATCCTGGTCGCCGGCCAGAACGCTGAGGCCGCCGCCGAGGCCGCCGCCAAGCTTGCGGGCGTTCGAAAGGTGCTGCTCGCGCAAAGCGACGCCCTTGGCCACCAGCTCGCCGAAGCGGTCACCGACACGGTGATGGCGTTCGCCCCAGGGTATGACGCCATTCTGATCCCTGCGACGTCGGCGGGTAAGAACTATGCGCCTCGCATCGCCGCCAAGCTTGACGTCAACCAGATCACCGATGTGATCGAGGTCATCGCCCCCGACACCTTCGTTCGCCCGATTTATGCGGGCAACGCTCTCGAGACAGTTCAATCCTTTGACGCAAAAAAGGTGATCACCGTGCGCCCGACCGCATTCAAGCCCGTGCCGGGCGGCGGCGGCGCCCCGGTCGAGGCGGCGGCGGCGGCGGCGACGGCGGGCCGGGAGGCCAGCTTCGTCGGCGAGGAAGTGGTCAAGTCCGACCGGCCCGAACTGGCCGGCGCGAAGATTGTGGTCTCGGGCGGGCGCGCCATGGGCTCGGCTGAGGAATTCCACCGGGTGATCGAGCCCCTGGCCGACAGGCTCGGGGCTGCCGTCGGCGCCAGCCGCGCGGCCGTGGACGCCGGCTATGCGCCCAATGACTACCAGGTCGGCCAGACCGGCAAGGTGGTCGCTCCCGACCTCTACGTGGCGGTCGGCATCTCCGGGGCGATCCAGCACCTGGCCGGCATGAAGGACTCCAAGGTGATTGTCGCGATCAACAAGGACGCGGACGCCCCGATCTTCCAGGTCGCAGACTATGGCGTCGTCGGCGATTATAAGACCGTCGTCCCAGAACTGATGGCGGCCCTGGGATAGCCGACGCGAGGCGGGGCCCAAGACCCCGCCTCAGATCGCCGAGCGCCTGCGCGCCGCGAGGGGAACGGAGCCGATTCGCCCGTCTTGGCCGCTACTTCAGATCCTTAAAGCCCTTGCCCTCTGCGACGAGCTTTTCCAAAAGGGGCGAGGGCGTCCATACCTCGCCCATCGTCGCCTCGAAGCTCTTGAGCTTGGCTAAGACCTTGTCGAGGCCGAGGCTGTCGGCCCAGTGCATCGGGCCGCCTCTATAAACCGGCCAGCCGTAGCCGTTCAGCCAAACCACATCGATGTCGGAGGCCCTGATCGCCTTCTTTTCCTCAAGGATCTTCGCCCCCTCGTTGACCATGGCGTAGAGCGTGCGCTCGAGGATTTCGTCGTCAGAAATGGTGCGCGGATTGACGCCCGACTTGGCCACAAACTCCCGGATGATGGTCTCGGTGACCGGGCTTGGCTTGGCATTGCGGTTCTCATCGTAGTCGTAATAGCCAGCGCCGGTTTTCTGGCCGCGCCGGTCGAGTTCGCAAAGCTGATCTCTGATGGTCTCGCCCTTGGACGTCTCTTTGACCCAGCCGATGTCGAGGCCGGCAAGGTCGCTCATCGCGAAGGGACCCATAGGAAAGCCGAAATCATAGAGCACCCGATCGATATCCCAGGGCATGGCCCCTTCCATCAAAAGCTTCTGCGCCTCTCGCCCCCTCTGAAACAGCATCCGGTTGCCGACAAAGCCCGGAGCGACCCCGACCAGGACAGCAACCTTGCCGATGGTCTTGGCCAGCTTCATCGATGTGGCGATCACGTCAGGGGCGGTCTTGTCGGTCCTTACGACCTCAAGCAGGCGCATGACATTGGCCGGTGAGAAGAAATGGAGGCCGATCACATCCTGAGGTCGCGAGGTGACGTCCCCAATGTCATCGATATTCAGCGCTGAGGTGTTGGTCGCCAGGATAGCGCCCGGTTTGCAGATGCGGTCGAGGTTGGTGAAGATCTCCTTTTTGATGTCCATCCGCTCGAACACGGCCTCGATCACAAGGTCGCAGTCGCCAAGCTCGTCCTGAGACAGGGCAGGCGTGATGAGGCCCATGCGCCTGTCGACCTCATCCATGGTGAACCGGCCGTTCTTGGCCGAGCGCTCGTAGTTGCCGCGCACCACCTTCAGGCCTCGGTCGAGGGCCTCCTGTTTAACCTCGACGATGGTGACCGGGACGCCCGCGTTCACGAAGTTCATGGCGATGCCGCCGCCCATGGTGCCGGCGCCGATGACGCCGACCTTCTGGATCTTACGGGTCGGCGTCGCCTCGGGCACGTCGGGGATCTTGTTGGCCAAACGCTCGGCGAAGAAGGCGTAGCGCTGAGCCGCCGACTGGGCGCCGGTGAGGAGCTCGACAAAAAGTTTGCGCTCGACCCCAATCCCCTCTTCGAAGGGCAGGTTCACGGCCGCCTCGATGCATTGGATGTTGTACTCCGGCGCCTTGAAGCCGCGGAACTTGCGCGCATTGGCCTTGCGAAAATCCGCAAAGATCTCCGGATGCTTACGGTCGGCCTCGACCTTATCGTTGAGGTCGCGCACCTTCTTCAACGGTCGCCGTTCGGCGAGGATCTTCTCAGCGAACTCAATGGCATCCGCCTTGAGCTCACCCTCCCTGGCCATTTCGTCGACCAGACCCATTTTGTGGCAGGCTTCGGCAGGGACATGCTGACCTGAGGTCATCATCTCAAGGGCGCGCTGGGCGCCGACGATGCGAGGAAGACGCTGGGTGCCCCCAGCCCCAGGCAGAAGGCCGAGATTGACCTCAGGCAGCCCCAAGCGGGCTGATGGCGTTGCGATGCGGTAATGACAGGTAAGCGCCACTTCCAGACCGCCTCCAAGGGCGGTGCCGTGGATGGCGGCGATCACGGGCTTGGGCGAGTCCTCTATAATGGTCTGCGCGTCAAACAGGCTGGCGCCCTTCTGAGCCCCGCCGAATTCGGAGATATCGGCGCCGGCGATGAAGGTGCGGCCTTCGCAGATCAGGACGATCGCCTTGATCTGAGGGTCGGCGATCGCCGCCTTGATCCCCTCATAAATGCCATCGCGCACCGGCGCTGAAAGGGCGTTCACCGGCGGCGAATTCAGCGTCAATAGGCCGATGTCGCCTTGGGTGGTGAGCTCAGCGACGGCGTTGATGGCGGTCATGATTTCCTCGATCGATTCCGGACGGTTGTCCCGTCCCGCGACTTGGCGCGCAGATGTCGTCCGTGACGCAGCGGAAGTCCAGAGCTCAGGGATCCGATATTCGAACAGGGCCGTCCAGAGGCCTCAGCCCCGCTGATTCGCCTTCAACGCGGCCTGCTGTTAAGGTTTGTTAAAAAGCAGATCGAGGACGTGTCGGATGAAGACCAGACGCCTGCTTGTCGCTGCGGCCATCGCCGTCGTCTGCGCCGGCGCCGCCCTCGCCGCGCCGCCCGCCTACCTTGTCACTGCGGTCGCCGATCCGTCTCGCCCCGCCGATGACATCAAGCGCGACGCGGACCGCAAACCCGCCGAGACCCTGGCGATCGCCGGGGTGAAGCCGGGCTCCACGGTCGTGGACCTCCTGCCGGGGGCGGGCTACTTCACCCGGATCATGTCGAATGCGGTGGGCCCGAACGGGCATGTCTACGCCGCTGTTCCTTCGGTTCTGGCCGATAACCCGCGCGTGGCGCCGGCGATCGCGGCGCTCAAGGCCTTCGCGGCAGGCCACGCCAACACGGAGGTTTTGATTGAGGACATCTCGGCACGCCTCGCGCCGACGCCTGTGGACGTGGTGTTTACGGCCCAGAATTACCATGACTTCCACAACTTCCCGGGCGAAGGCTGGACCGCGATCAACAAGGCGGCCTACGCGGCGCTGAAGCCCGGCGGGATCTACCTCATTGTTGATCATGTGGGCGCAGCCGGAACCGGCGCCAACCAGACCAAGACCTTGCACCGGATCGAGCCTTCGGTGATCACTGCCGAAGTGGAGGCGGCCGGGTTCAGGCTGGTTCAGACCAGCGAGATCCTGAAGAACCCGGCGGACGATCACATCAAATCCGTGTTCGATCCGGTCATCCGCGGAAAAACCGACCAGATCATTCTGAAATTCAAGAAGGCCTGACCGCTCGAAAGGGCCGCCAAGACGCCCGGCCTCAGCCGCCGAATGCGGATTGATGGCGAACACGGCCACGAACCAGTTCGCCGCACCATCGCCCTCGCGACGCGTGGATTTGATGCAGGCGAAGCGCATGTCTCCTCTGCCGCTTGAGCGCAAACCGTTCTCTAGAGAGCTGGCGGGCAGGTGGGTTTGCGGCGTCTACCCGGCAGTGAGGTTGGACCTCGCGCATGCAAACGGGTAGGCCCTTGCAAAGACCGGTGTCACGCACCGGACGCACGTGCAGGGCGTCAACGTCGCGGACCCATCCTCCTGCCCTTAGGATTGACGATAGATATCGATCGCCTTCACGCGGGCGGGCTTTAAGCCCTCGTTGCGCCCTTTGAAGATGACGTCGCCGCCGACGTGGGTGAAACCGGCGGACCAGGCTGCAAGCGTAAGGGCGGTCTTGGGGGCGGAATAAGCGATCAGGGCGGGCGCAGCGCGATCTAGGCGCGCCGCAAACCCTGCAATCTGACTGAGGCTCGGCGATCCGTCCGGGTCCAGGGGATTGCAGAGTTCGATCGCGATGCCCGAGAGACGCGCATCGCGCCAGCGGTCGATCGGACAGTCGAAACTCGGCGCCAGAGCCACAACGGCGCGGCACCGGTTCAAGAGCAGGCTGGTGGCCTCCACCAGCCTTGAATGCGGCGTGCCGATCTCGAGCCCTGTCAAGACAATGATCAAGGAGGAGGACAGGGCGTTCATCCGGTCAAGGGCGCCAAGCAGCTTATGGCGTGCGCTGGTCATGGCGAGCACGGCCTGATGCACCGGGACGTGAAGGGCGATCCGGCTGCCGGCCTCCTGCGCTCCAAGCACCTTCTCAGCCTCGGCAAGGACAATAAGATCAAGACGCAGGAGGTCGCGCAAGGTCGCCTTCCTGAGGTCGGCGGGAACAAGGCCCTCCGAAGAATATTCGAAGATCAAGGGCCGCAGGTGATACGAAACCACCGCTTCTTGGCGGATGCTCCATATCGGCTCGATCACAAACATAGCATCATAGGTGCGATCGCCTTGCACCGCGGGAGAGGCGCCCTTGGCGCTCGCCTCGATGGGGGTCAGCAAACCCTGGCCGTCGATAAGGGAGTCAGCTTCGCTTTGGCCGAGGCCGCCCTCGCCCTGCGGATCGGAGGGGTTGTCGTCAGCCTTGTCTTTCTCCGCCTCCCTGAGGTCCGCGTCTTTGATGTCGACGGGCTCGGTCTCCACCCCGTCCGGCCCGATGCGGGTCACCCGGCTCAGCCTAAGGTCGGCGCGGGCGCTCGATCCTAGAAAGAACTGCAGCACCTCCGCCATGAACCGCAAGGCGCGGCCCTGAGCCGCATAACCGGTCTCTAAGGGCTGGATCACCAGATAGTTCACATCGTCCAGGGGGACGAGGGTGTCGGACGCCGGGAAGGTCCTGTGAAACGTGCGCTCGATGAACTCACGGACCGAGTCCTGTCGCAGGGCCCAGCGCCGGGTTTTGTCGCGGATCGCATCGAAAGCGAGGACGTGGGCGGCGCCCTCCTTGAGCGCGCCGTCCTCGCTGAGGCGAGCCATCAGCTTACTGAGATCATCGGCGCCTAGAACCAGAAGGCCCATGCCAAAAATCCTCGCCGGGTTTGGATCAGCGGCGGATTAAGCCGCGATACGGGGCGGGGGTCCAGCGGCGAGCATGGCGATGATTTGCGAGGGCTTGAACGGCTTGAACAGGGTGGCGTCGGCGCCGAGCGCCTTGGCCAGCTCCAAGAATTTCTGCGCCCCGATTCGCCCGCCGCCGGACATGGCGATGATGAAGATATCCGGCGAGGTCTCACGGATCTTCATGATGATCTCAACCCCGTCGCGCTCCGGCATAATGATGTCGGTGATGACAGCGTCGTAGTGGTTGGTTTGAAGCTTTTCGAACGCCTGGTTTCCATCAGAGGCGCTGTCGAAATTGATCCCTACGAGCGTGAGCGCTCGCTCCAACAGTTCACGGACCGACGGTTCATCGTCGACCACAAGAACCGTGCCTCCCTTCGTGACGCCCATCTCGCAACCTCCCAGGCTTTCCCGCATCGATGAATCGTTATGCTTGCGCAGCTTATGCGCGAGCCATTTCGAAACCATTAAACATTTCACGCATTTCAGCTGGGAAATGTTTTCTCCACGCGTCATATTTTGCCAGATATCCAACTTTTTTCTATTCGCACAATATTCACGCCGCTTCGTAAAAGCTGATGGAAGCCTATGCTCGAACAGCCCTTGCCTCTCTTTTGAGTCGGAGACGTTTGCGCCGTTTCGCGGCGGCGAAATATCGAGGGTTCAGACCGAAGGCCGCGACCCGTATGCGGTGTACCGAGCGGGCCCACTGCGGGCGTCGACACCAAGCGGTAAAGACCGATTCTCGGTCGAGGACAAAGGCGCCGCTTCGACGCCATTGACGACCCCCGTCGAGAGATCACGCGCCCTAGGACGTCTTGCACCGAGGCCCGGCCGACGACAGCCTTTGAAAGCGACGTCCAAGGCTGGCGATTTTGAAGCGGCGCCCTGATCGCCCTGAGGTTAAGGGACGCGCTCATCGGCCTAGGACCCCGCCATGGCCTCGATCTTTTCAGGCTTCAGGAGCCGCACCCCCCCAAGTTCAAACAACTGGATCGATCCGTCTCGCTTCAGCATCGAAAAGACCCGGCTGACGGTTTCCGTCGTGAGCCCGAGGTAATCTGCGATATCCCCACGGGTCATATGCAAAAACGCCGTTCCAGCGGCCCCGCCCGATTGAACGCCTCTCGACACCATGTATTGAATAAAGCTCGCGACGCGCTCTACGGCTGTTTTTCGGCCGAGCAGAGTCAAGTGAGCCCGCGCATTGCTCAGATCCTCGAGTGTAAGGCGGAGAATTTCTTCTTCCAAACGCGGCGCTTCATGCATCAAATTATAGAAATAGCTAGGCTCGAAGTGACAAATCTCGACGTCGGTCAAGGCCTGGATCCCAATTCCTGACTCGTCGCGCTTATCGACGCCAATAAAATCGCCCTTGAACAGGAACCCCAGCACCTGGCGGCGCCCGTCGTTCAGCATCTTAAACAGGATAAGTTCGCCGCACTTGACCGTAACAGCGGCCCGTCCGGACTGGTCGTTTATGATGAGGATGTCCCCGGCCTTGAAAAATCGGACTGTCGATCGCCGATAGAGATCGCCAAGCTGACGGCTCGATAAGACACCGCATATGCTGGTGTTGCGAATGCCGCATGTCTGGCAGGCTCTGGAGAGTTGGATATCTTGTTCCAACATGCAGCGACTCCACAAGACGATGAAACCCAAATCACTCGATAGATTTGGTAATTATTTAGGTTGGACTGCACACCTCGTGATTCTGTACTTTTTTAACTTAGTTAATGAACGATCTCGCGCAATAGTTAACAGACAGTAAAATTCTGTCGAAAAAAAATATTACCGCAATTGATCTAGGTCAATGCGAACTCATAACGCCCTTCATTATCGTGTCGCTAGTGGCCGCGAAATACCGCGGCCGTGAGGCGGGAGGCTGCTATATGGCAAATATTTATGAGCACAACTATCAGTTAGATTATTATAGAGAAACAACCGAAGATAATCATCAAACCTACCAATTTGTGCCTGACATCAGGTCTATCAGAGCTGCTCACGCCTTGATTCGGCGCCATGAGAAAAAGCGCCGTATGATGACCAAGCTGGCGCGCCAAGCGCGCAAAACCTTCAGCGCCTCACGGCCGACCTTGGAGGTCGCTATAGCTTTGGGCGACAATATCATTCCGATCCGCCGCTTGGGGGCGCCAAGACCAGCGTCACGGCTAGCGCCGTCGCGATATCGCCCGCGCCCTTACGCACGATCGCCCGCTGCCTATGACAGATCCCCGTCCCCCCAAAGACAAGCCCTGCGATCCTCAAGGTATGTCGCGCCTCAAAGGCTTTGGAGCCCAGGGTCCGAGAACGCGGGGGCTCGGGACACGGACGCCTTTGAAGGGGTCACGAGCGAAATCCTATCCAGCATCGGCTTTATGGCGCTGCAGGGACTGGCCATCGCCTTGGGATTGGGCGCCGTTTTGGCGCTGCTGAACCTCGCCTGACGCCAGGGCGGGCCGCAGAGGCCCCCCCGCACTGACGGCGCCGCCGCGCGCCGCTGGAAAGATCCGCGCGCGCCGGGCGCCCAGCCCCCTTGCGCACCCGGCGTCAGAGGGGTCGCCGGTCCCATCCTCAAGCCTCCGGGGGCAGGTTCAGAGCCTGACGCACCACCGCGCCATCGGCCAAAGACCCCACGATCCTGACCTCAGGCGCCGGCGAAACCCGCACCAGCGTCGGCGTGACGCAGATTCCATCGTCCAGCGCCCGATCTGGGTCCGCCAGCACGTCGATCAGCTCCAACTCATGCGCAAAGCTCTTAAGGAGCATCTTCAGATTTTTGATCGCCTGTGTCGAGGTCGGCCCTGAACCGGCGAAGTAAAGTCTAAGCAGAAGATGCGGCGGGGCGTTCATTATTCGACTCCCCGACTAGGACGGTTTAGCGACTTCATCTAACCTTTCTCCTGGGGCGCGCCGCTCCAGAATGCGGCGCTTCTGATGCGCATGGCGGGTCTCGCTGGCGCGAGCGTTTTTCGCTGTCTCGGCCTTCCGGCGCTCGAGCGCCTTGAGCTGCATTTCGAGCTCAAGCAGCTTAAGCTTAAGACGGGCTTCCTCTTCGTCGATCTCGCGTTCGGCTTCCAGGGTTTCGCTGCGCCGGAGCGCCTCGTCGGCCTGATCGCGCAGTTCCTGCTCCATGCGCGCCGTGCCCATCAAAATAGCTCCGCCCTGAGCATAGACATCCGCGAGCTCAAGGCCGCGATCCGAGAGAATGAGCTCTCTAACCTGATTGGAATGGGCATTGCCACGCGACTTAATTACCGTCAGCCCGCGGTTGCGCTCGCCGCCGATCACGGAGAAGGAGAGTTGTAGCCAGGTGTCCGCTATGCCTGAGATCTGTGAGCGCGTGCTTTCTAGGTAGGACGGCTCTCGGCTCAAAAACGAGGTGATCACAATGGTGGCGCCGCGCATCTTGGCTTGATCGATCAGGCGCTCGGCCACATCGCCCGCCAGATCCCCATCGGACGCCCTGTCGATCGCCGTAATGGGATCGATGACGATCGACTTGGGATCGTGCGCTTCGATCAGGTCCATGACCTGGTAGTACAGCTCTTCAGACGACACCCGACCGGTCCGAAGCCCAGCGGTCGCCAGAAGACCACTGTCGACATGGCGGCCGAGGCGAATATTCACGGATGCGAGATTGCGCTCGATCTGAGAAAACGCTTCATCGAAAGAGATGAACAGGCCCCGTTCGCCACGGGCGCAGGTGGCGTCCAGAAAGGCCCCGCAGAGCGTCGACTTGGCGGTGCCCGGCGCCCCCGAGATCAGGATGCTCGAACCTCTGAAATAACCGCCGCCCAGCACATGATCCAGGCGCGGCATGCCCGACGAGACGCGCTCGGTGGGAGCCGCATAGGCAATTCTGACCGAGCCGACAGCGCCGATCTGAAAGCCGTCGGCCCTGATAATCGCCGGATGTTCGCTGGTCGAATGCGAAGAGCCGCGGACTTTTAGCGCCCGCAACATCCGCTCTGCGCCATAGGTGGTTCGCGTCCATTCCAGGGCGATCACGCAGCTCACCAGGTATTTCAGGAATTCAGAGCCGTCCTGAGGTGAACTCGGCGCCGGGCTCGCTTTGGCGGTGATGATCGCCGTTACGCCCGCCGAGCGCGTCCATTCGCGAAGCCGGACCAGCTCACGGCGCCGGTCGCGCGGATCGTCAAGCTGGTCGAGCAGCATATCGATTCCGTCGAAAACGACCCGCCGAGCGGAAGTTGCGGCGATAGCCGCGCTCACCGCCGCCAGAAGGCCCGAAACGTCGAAGGCGCCGCTGTTGATGGTCTCGGGGGGAAGGCTCGCATCGATCACGACAACGGCGCCGGCTTTGGAGACCTTCGAACGGGCCTCGGCGGCCGTGGCTAAAGTCCAGCCGAAGGACTCAAAATTCGTCGCGATCTCGTCGGCGTGTTCCTCGAAGGAGACAAACACCCCAGGCTCTGAAAAGTGTGCGGCGCCGGCGACGAGAATCTGCATCGCAAGGACGGTTTTCCCCGCGCCGGCGTCGCCCGTGATCAGGGTAAGCCGACCCTTCGGGAGGCCGCCGTTCGTAATCTCATCAAGACCCGGGACGCCCGTGGCCGTCTTATCCATCACCGCTTCTCACCGGATGGCTTGTAACCCTGTGAATGCACGCCGCGAGCTGCTTGCGGGAATAGGGATATGACAGCAGAGCGACACTCCCCTGTGCGAGCGTCGCCTTACCAACCAACTCCTCCTCAGTCACGACCAGAATGGCGCTCAGCCAGGGAAATTTTTCGATCGCGCCCGTAACAAATTGAAGGCCTGTAGCCTCTCCGGACAAGGCCCCGTCGGTGATCATGAGCTTTATCTCCGTGCGGCTGGCGAGCACGGCGAAGGCGTCCTCAGCCGTGCGGACCTCGGTCACATCGTGACCAAGACTGAGCAGTCTTGCAGAGACCAGCTGGAGACGCTGGCGGTCGGTCTTCACCACAAGAACCGAAAGCCGCGACGCCGCCGACGCCAAATCGATGGCCTCGGCTGAGTGTCCCGCCACAGCGGGCAGGATCAGGGTGATCGCCGTCCCCTCGCCGAGGGTCGTCTTCACACGAGCCAAACCTCCCGCTTGCTGGGCGAAGCTGTAAACCATGGACAGGCCGAGGCCCGATCCCTGCCCATGCCCTTTGGTGGTGAAGAAGGGCTCGAAGGCGCGGCTGAGGACATCGGGCGACATGCCCGGTCCGTCATCGGCGACGGTGATGGTCACAACGTCTTGGCCAACCGCGAGGGGATCTTCGCCAGCCTCCGCCCCTCGCACCTCAGTTTTGATGGTCACCTGGCCGCCCCCCGGCATCGCGTCCCTGGCGTTGACCACCAGATTGAGAAGCGCGCTTTCGAGCAGGGTGCGGTCGACCAGGACAAAAGAGCCGCTGGTCTCGATATCCGTTCTGATTTCGATGTTGGCTTCAACGGCTCTGCGGACCAGGGGCATCAATTCGGAAAGGATGTCCTCGACCTTGAAATAGTTGGGTTTCAGAGGCTGCCGCTGGGCGAACGTCAAAAGATGTTGGGTCAGGTCCGCGCCGCGCTCAGCCACCTGACAGATCTCAGCGGCCAGTATCGGGGTCTGTCGCGGGTCAAGATTTTCACTGGCGAGGAGCTCGGCGTTCCCGACGATGACGGTCAAGAGGTTGTTGAAGTCATGAGCGATGCCCCCGGTCAACTGACCGAGCGCCTCCATTTTCTGCGCGCGGCGTATCTCGCCCTCGACTTTATATCTTTCCGTAAGGTCCTGGGCTGTGGCGTATGTGGCCTTTTGCTTGGGCGACCATATGGTTGACCAGAGCAAAGGCACTTCGACCCCGTCCTTACGCAGAAACCTGCTTTCGAACGAATGGACGCCGCCGGAAAACAACATCGCGTTTCGGGCGGCTCGCATTTTATCAGCATCGTCAGGGTGAGAAAGTGTAATTACGTTTCGACCGATCAATTCTTCATGCGTATACAGCAATATGTCAGTCATTCTTTGGTTTGCATCCAAGATGCAACCCGTTCGATCGGCTGAACAAATTATCTCGTGAGAATTCTCAAATATATACTTATTCTCTTCAACCTTGCGGCGAAGGGCCTCACGGACCCGCCTCAACCTGAGCTCGCTCATCTTTTGCTTAGTGACATCAAAGCCGGTGAAGATGACCCCGGTTACGGCGCCGTCTGAGGCCGTGCGCGGCTTACAGGACACATCGATATACCGGTGTCCCGCCCGTCCGGCGCTTTGGGGGCTGAAATTGATCGGCATGCCCCTCGAAATAAACGGTTCACCCGTCGCGTAGACGTGATCGAGGACCGACAGAATACCGACACGAAGGGTCTCGGGGAGAGCGTCGAGAGACGGACGCCCGATCAGGGGCCGATCGCCGACGAGATTGAAGAAGGCTTGATTGGCGATCTCGATCGTGTGCGCCGCACCATTTGTAACCAAAAGAAGGCATGGCAATCCACCCAGAATAGACATCATCGCCGCTTCGCTCGGCGATGGTGCGGGAGATTCGGGCCCTACGGTCATGCCGGTCGGTCAGATCAAGAGTGAGTACTGTTTAGACCAAACGAGAACTCGTTTATCAAGTTCCATAATCAAAACTGGGTATTCGCAGCTTGACCTTACGGGCAGATCAAAGATGCCCGCCCCTCTGCACAGGCGGGGGCCTAGCCGAGACTTCATCATCGCGCCCCCGCAAATCACCGCACTTTCTGTGCAAATGTAGCAAAGTGTAGAGGAGCGAGTCTGTCGGCTAGCCGACTCAGCGAGCCATCCTTGCCCGTGGGCCCGCCGAAAACGGACTTAACCTCGCCGCGGATACCCTTGAAACTAAGGGCTTTTTGGTGTGGATACGCTTGCACCCAGAAAAACCGGCGCTCCGCTCTTTTTTAGTCGGCGACTCCGGCTTCCGGCGGAGGTCTTGCGGCCTCCCCTCGCGCTCGAACCTGTCAGACATGGCCACCTTCGCCGGGCTCAAGGGATTGCCCTCGATAGCCTGCACATGCATAGCCTCAGCGCGTTGTCGACCGGCCGCATCCACATCACGCCAGGGGCGCGACGTCTAACCTTTGCCATGGACCATCACCAACCATGTTGAGGCTCTATCTGCCGGCGCGCCTGAAGGCGTTCAACGCGGAGACGGTCCGTTCCCAAAACCCACAGCTAAGGTCCCACAACCGCACGACCCAGACTGCCCGCTCATTTATGGCGATTACGACCCCGCCACGACGGTCGAGATGAGCGCGCCTTTGATCCGTCCCCTTGAAATCAGTGAAGCACAAGGGCGCCTCGACGCCCTCGCCGCGGTCCTGATTGACAGCGTTGAAGGCGGCGCTTCGGTGGGCTTTCTGGCGCCCATGACGCGGGCGAAGGCGGACGCCTTCTGGCAGGGTGTGTTCGCCGGAATGCAGAGCGGCGCACGCCTCGTCCTCATCGCAGAAGACAGGGCAGGCGACATCCTCGGAACGGTGCAGCTCGTGTTCGCCGCCTCCGAGAACCAACCGCATCGCGCCGATGTCTCAAAACTTCTGGTGCTGCGGCGAGCCCGCAAGCAAGGAATCGGCGAGGCCCTGATGCAAGCGGTTGAAGCCGAAGCTCTAAAGGCAGACCGCAGCGTCCTGGTCCTCGACACCGCCACGGCCGAAGCTGAGCGGGTCTACGCCCGAACAGGCTGGGTCCGGCTCGGGGTCCTGCCGGACTACGCCCTCATGCCGGACGGCAGCCTGTGCGATACGATTTTCTTCTATAAACGCCTTCGCCGGTGACGGAGCGAGGGTTTCGGGCCCTCGCCTCACGCCCATAGGGCGCTGTCGTCAGCGCGCCGGTTTGCGGCCGGCCGGTCTTGAGCGGCGAGGCTAAGCCGGCACCGGGGCCGCGCCGCCGAAGCCGTCAGGCTTGGGTTCGGGCTTGGCGTGGGTGAGGGGCACAGCCACGTTCGGACCGATCGGACGCTGCTCTTCCGGCTCGTCGCGCTTGGGCGCGATGCCCCTCAGGACGTTCATGATCTCTTCGCCCGTGAGGGTTTCGTATTCCAGCAGGGCCTTGGCCATAATGTGCAGGTCCTCGAGCCGCTCTGTGAGGATGCGGCGCGCCTCGTCATGACCGCCCTGGACCAGGCGCTTGATCTCAGCGTCGATGATCTTGGCGGTCTCTTCGGAGATGTTCTGCGTCCGGGCGACCGACATGCCGAGGAAGACCTCGTCCTGGTTCTCGCCATATTCGACCGTCCCGAGGAGATCGGAGAAGCCCCATTTCATCACCATAGCGCGGGCCAGCTTGGTCGCCTGAGTAATGTCCGAAGACGCGCCGGAGGTGACCTTTTCTTTGCCGAAGATGATCTCCTCGGCGACCCGACCGCCGAACAGGATGGCCAGACGCGAGGTCATCTGCTCATAGGACATCGAAAGCTTGTCCCGCTCCGGCAGCTGCATGACCATGCCAAGGGCGCGGCCGCGCGGAATGATCGTCGCCTTGTGCACAGGATCGGTCGCTGGGACATTCAGCGCCACGATGGCGTGGCCGCCCTCGTGATAGGCGGTCATCTTCTTCTCGTCCTCGGTCATAACCATGGACTTGCGCTCCGCGCCCATCATGACCTTGTCCTTGGCGTCCTCGAAATCGCGCATGGTGACCATGCGGCGGTTCTTCCGGGCGGCCATCAGCGCCGCCTCATTGACGAGGTTCATAAGGTCGGCGCCCGAGAAACCCGGCGTGCCGCGCGCAACCGTCTTGGTGTCGACGTCGGCCGCCAGGGGGACATTGCGCATGTGGACGCGCAGGATCTTCTCACGGCCGACGATGTCGGGATTGGGCACGACGATCTGACGGTCGAACCGGCCCGGACGCAGCAGGGCCGGGTCCAGAACATCGGGACGGTTGGTGGCGGCGACCAGGATGATGCCCTCGTTCGCCTCGAACCCGTCCATCTCGACGAGCAGCTGATTTAGGGTCTGTTCGCGCTCGTCGTTGCCGCCGCCGAGGCCCGCCCCCCGGTGACGGCCGACCGCGTCGATCTCGTCGATGAAGATGATGCAGGGCGCGTTCTTCTTGGCCTGTTCGAACATGTCGCGGACGCGGCTGGCGCCGACGCCGACAAACATTTCGACGAAATCCGAGCCAGAGATCGAGAAGAAGGGCACGCCCGCTTCGCCCGCGATGGCGCGCGCCAGGAGGGTCTTGCCCGTGCCGGGCGGACCGACCAGCAGAGCCCCCTTCGGGATCTTGCCGCCGAGCCGCTGGAACTTGCCTGGATCCTTCAGGAAATCGACGATCTCGGTCAGTTCTTCCTTCGCTTCGTCAACGCCCGCCACATCGTCGAAGGTGACCCGGTTCTTATTCTCAGTAAGGAGGCGCGCCTTCGACTTGCCAAAGCCCATGGCTCCGCGCGCGCCGCCCTGCATCTGGCGCATGACGAAGATCCAGAAACCGATCAGGAGCAGGATTGGAAGCGCGGTGACGATCAGCTGCATCCAGACGCCGGGCTGGGACGACTGGAAGGCGACATCCACGCCCCGGGTACGAAGCTCGCGGGTGAGGTCGTCCTGGCTCGGGCCGGTCGTGACCACATAGCGTCCGCCAGACTTGTCCTCTGCGGTGAGGACCTCGCCCTTAATGGTCGCCTTGCTGATCTGGTTGTCATCAACCTTTTGCATGAACTCCGAATACGAGGGCTCGTGCTGGGCCGGGGTGCTCTTGGCGAGCTGACCGCTGGTCATGCTCCACAGGGCCACCAGAACCACGGCCACTGCGCCCCACATGGCAAAATTACGCCAGGTCATTCGTCCGCCTCTCAGCTGGCCCCCAGGCGGAAAGCCCAGGTCCGTGTTCTCTTTTCAAGGACACAACATAGGATGAGCGCAAGTCTGGCGCCACAAAAGGCTGCGTGATCCCGGACGATCGGTCGCGGGCGCCCCTATGAGGGGCCGCCGCCGACGGGGCGGCTTACGATCCGAGCCAAGGTCTAGCGCGACAATAGCGCCAGTTTAGGCCGGCGCACGGCGGGCGGCCTCGCCGCATCGGCGGCGTGGTTGCGGCAAACCGCCCAGCGGCGCGACCCGGCGCCGAACGGGCGGTAGACGCAGGCGCCGCCCTCGCCGTCGGCCAGGTCGTCCGGGGTGCGCATGTGGTGAAGCGCCGATTCGACGATCATCCTGACCGGGGGTCCTCCGAGAAGGCCGCGCTGGCGACGCTCCAGGCTCACCCGTTCGATGATGTCATCCACGTGGGCTGCGCCGCCGAGCCCGAGGAGGGCCGCGAACACCTGATCCTCAAACGACGCCCGCGGGGCCGGGAGCAGAGTGACGACGGCTCTAAGACGGGGCTGATGCATTCTATCTGTCTTCCCACAAAGACTGTGGATAACAGCGACTCAGCTCTGGCCTGGTGTCGAGCCCCTCCACGCCCGATCCGGGCCAGCTTAAGCGTGACGGATCGACGCGGGCTTTGACCCCCTTTCGCATCGTCCTGCGGTGCGCTATATGCGCGGTCACATCGTTTGAACGCGCTGGATGGCGCATTCGAGCGGCGTCCTCCGGGGCGCCGCTTTTTGTTTGGCTTTCGATCGCTTGGTTCTGGCGCAGCGGCAGTCCGCGTCGCGTTGGGAATTCAGGCGGCCGGCGGCCGCAGGTCTTGGAAGATTAGCGTGCGCGGGAAAACCCCGGAGGATCATCGGCTGCTGGAGCTCCTCGACCCTGTGGCCGAGGCCGCCGGCTATGAGATCGTGCGCCTGCGTATGATGGGCGGGGAGCAGCGGCGGACCTTGCAGGTCATGGCCGAGGATGCTTTGGGCGAGATGATGGTCGAAGATTGCGCGGTCCTGTCTCGCGCCTTCTCCCAGGTGCTTGAGGCGGCTGATCCGATTTCCGGAGACTATGTGCTCGAGGTCTCCTCGCCAGGCGTCGACCGGCCGCTGACGCGGTTTCGCGATTTCGAGACCTATGAAGGCTACGAAGCAAAGATCGAACTGGACCGCCTTGCCGAGGGCCGAAAGCGGTTCAGGGGCGTCTTGGCCGGGGTCGAGGACAGCCATGTCGCCATCGATCTTGAGGGTGATGAAGACACCGCCCTCTTGCCGTTCGCATGGATCGTCGACGCCAAGCTCAGTCTGACTGAGGCGCTTATGAAGCGCGGCGCGGAGCTGCGCGCCGCACGGCTGGAGGCCGAGGGGCTTCCCGCCGAAAACCCATCCGAGAGTGAAGAGGAGGCCTGACCATGGCCACGGGCATTTCCGCCAACCGGCTCGAGCTTTTGCAGATCGCCGACGCCGTCGCGCGCGAGAAATCGATCGAGAAAGAGATCGTGATCGAGGCGATCGAGGAGGCGATCCAGAAGGGCGCCAAGGCCAAATACGGGGCCGAGCACGATATCCGCGCGTCGATCGACACCAAGACGGGTGAGCTGACCCTGAAGCGCTACACCACCATCGTTTCGGACGAGGAGGATCTGTCGGTCGAGGAGGGCATGGAGCCCAAGGTCGGGTTCAAGCACCTGTCGGACGCCAAGCGCCGCTATCCGGACGCCGCGATCGGCAAGGTCTACGAGGAGGTTCTCCCGCCGTTCGAATTTGGTCGGGTGCAAACCCAGATGGCGCGCCAGGTGGTGACCCACAAGGTTAGAGAGGCCGAGCGCGAGCGCCAGTTCGAGGAGTTCAAGGACCGGGTCGGGGAGATCGTCAACGGTTCGGTCAAGCGCGTGGAATACGGCAACACCATCGTCGACCTTGGCAGAGGCGAAGGCATCATGCGGCGAGATCAGTCGATCCCGCGCGAGAACTTCAACATCGGCGACCGGATCCGCTGCTATATCTATGATGTGCGGCGCGAGACCAAGGGGCCGCAGATCATGCTGAGCCGGGCCCATGGAGGCTTCATGGCCAAGCTCTTCGCTCAGGAAGTGCCCGAGGTCTACGATGGCGTGATCGAGATCCGCTCGGTCGCCCGCGACCCCGGCAGCCGCGCCAAGATGGCGGTCGTCTCCAACGAGAACTCTATCGATCCTGTCGGCGCCTGCGTCGGTATGCGGGGCTCGCGCGTTCAAGCGGTGGTGGCCGAGCTCCAGGGCGAGAAGATCGATATTATCCAGTGGTCGCCGGACGAGGCCACCTTCATCGTGAACGGCCTGGCTCCGGCTGAAGTCACCAAGGTGGTGATGGACGAGGAGGACGGCCGCGTGGAAGTGGTAGTGCCTGACGAACAGCTGTCCCTCGCCATCGGGCGGCGGGGCCAGAATGTGCGCCTCGCATCCCAGCTGACCGGCTGGCAGATCGACATTATGACCGAGAGCCAGGAGTCAGAGCGTCGCCAGCGCGAGTTCACTGAGCGCACCCAGCTGTTCCAAGAGGCCCTGGACGTGGACGAGGTGATCGCCCAGCTCCTGGCCACCGAGGGCTTCGAAACCGTCGAGGACGTGGCCTACGTAGAGCCGCGCGAGATCGCCGACATCGAGGGATTTGGCGAAGAAACCGCCGAAGAGCTTCAGGCCCGCGCCCGCGAATGGCTCGACAAGGAGGCCGCCGCCCTTGACGCGCGCCGGATCGAACTTGGCGTCGAGGACGGCGTCTTGGAGGTCGAGGGCGTGACCCTGCCGATGTCGGTTGCGCTCGGAGAAGCGGGGGTGAAGACCTTGGAAGACCTGGCCGACCTCGCCACCGACGAGCTCCGGGGCGCCTTTGAGACCCATAACGGAGAACGCGTCCGTGTGGCCGGGGCCCTGGAAAGCTTCAATCTCTCCACCGAGGAAGCCGAAGCGCTGATCCTGCGCGCCCGCGTCGCCGCCGGCTGGATCGAAGCGGCCGAGCTCACGCCGGCGGCCGAGGCGGCCGAGTTCGAAGACGAGGCCGCCGCCGCGGAGGTTGCAGAGGTCTAAGGGACGGCGCGGCCGAGCGCTTCGCCGATACGCCATGGTCGATCCGGCTGCGCCGCGCACCCATGCCGAGGCGTCTCGCCAGCGCCGGGACATCGTCTCTGGCGCGGTGATGGATGAGGCGCGTCTCATCCGGTTTGTCGCCGGACCTGATGATACGGTGATCCCTGATCTCGGGCGTGACCTGCCGGGGCGCGGTCTTTGGGTGGAAGCGACCCGGACCGCCGTCGAGCAGGCGGCCAAACGCCAAGCTTTCTCGCGGGCGGCCAAGCGCAAGCTCAGCGTTCCTGCGGGTCTCGCCGACCAGGTTGAAACCCTTTTGGTGCGGCGATGCCTCGACCGATTGGGCCTTGCACGCAGGGCCGGGGCCCTTACATCCGGGTTCGAGAAGACCGCAGCGGCGTTAGCGGGAGGCCAGGTCGTCTGGCTGATCGAAGCGTCCGACGGATCGGCGGACGGGCGCCACAAGCTCCTTGCCTTGGTCCGGCGGCAGACGAGGCCGCCACAGGTGTGCGGGGCCTTTTCTGGCGACGAATTGAGTTTGGCCTTGGGCCTTGGTCATGCGATACACTCCGCCCTCCTTGCAGGGCGGTGGTCGCAGCGCTGGTCCGAAGAGATCGGCCGTCTCGCCGGGTTCCGCCCCCTCCAGCCGGCAGGTTGGAGTCATCCTGAGAGTTCGGGCCAGATTCCCCAGAATTTGGGACGCCAGGATGACGGGGCCTGAGACGGGCGGGCGCAACGCGCCTCGCCCTTTTGTTATTCGCCGTCGCCGGGGCGTGCCTGGCGGCGGCACATGGTAGAGCGAACGAGTAAAGCGAGCGGATGACCGACGAGAACGAAAACGGCCAGGGCGGCGGCGGACAGGGTCCGGGCGGACGGGCTCCGCTGACGCTCAAGCCACGCCCGGGCGGGGTGAACAGCGGCGTCGTCCGCCAGAGCTTCAGCCATGGCCGGTCCAAGACCGTGGTCGTGGAGACCAAGCGCCGCCGGGTCGAAGGCCCGGTGGTCGAACGTCCGACCACCACCTTCCAGGCCCCGCCGCGCCCGCAACCGGCCGCGCCCTCGGCTGCGCCGCCCCGTCCGGCCCCGACCTTACCCTCAGCCGCAGAGCGCGGCCTGTCCCAGAGCGAGATGGCCGCGCGGCAGAAGGCGATCGAGACCGCCCAACGCGCCGCGGAGGAGCGCCGCGCCCAGGACGAGGCTCAGCGTCGCATGACCGAGGCCCGCGTCGCCGCCGCGCGCCCGCCCGAGCCTCAGGTCAGACCCGAGCCAGCGCCGCCGCCGCCCGCCCCTGTCGAGGCCGCAGCGCCCCCAGCGCCCCGTCCGCCGCCGCCCGCCCCCGCCCCAGCGCCGGTTGAAGCGCGCACACCTCCCCCTCCGCCCGCCGCGCCGAGAGCCTGGGAAAGCTTAGGTCCGCGCGCCCGCGACGAGCGGCCTCAGGGCGAGCGTCCACGCAACGAGCGTCCTCAGAGCGCCGAGCGTCCGCCCGGCGCTGAACGTCAACGCACCGATTTCCGCGCCGCGCCCGAAGGGCGAAGCTATGCCCCGCCGCCGCGCGAAGGCGGCTATCAGGGGCGCGGAGAGCGTCCCCAGGGCGACCGGCCGCAGGGCGAGCGTCCACGTCCGCCGCGGGAAGGCGGCGGCTATTCAGACCGGGGCCCCCGTACTGACCGTCCTCAGAGCGATCGACCTTTCGCGGACCGCGGACCGCGGCCGCCGGGCGGGGGAGACCGGGGTCCGCGCCCTGAGGGCGGCGGAACGGTCCGGTACTCGGCCCTATCCACCGGCCGACCGGCCGGACCGCGTCCGCCGGGCGGCGGCGGTTTTGCGCGGCCGCGGCCGGCCGAAGCGCCCTCTGCGCCTGAGATCACCAAGACCCAGCGGGCGGCCCCGCCCCGCGCTGGCGAACGGCGGCCGCTTGACGACGACGATCGTCGTCGCAGCGCCACCAACGACGGCAAGGCGGTTTCTCGCACCAAGGGCGAACCCAGCCGCCGGCAGGGCCGTCTGACCATCCAGGCCGTAGCCGGAGACGAGGACAGCGCCGAGCGGATGCGCTCGCTGGCGTCCGTACGTCGGGCGCGCGAGCGCGAGAAGGAAAAGCGGAAAGGCGGAGGCTCTGGCGAGCTATCCAGGTCGGCGCGCGAAGTGGTGATCCCCGATGCGATCACCGTCGGCGACCTCGGCCAGCGTATGGCCGTGCGCGGCGTCGACATCATCAAGTACCTGATGCGTCAGGGCACCATGTTGAAGATCAACGATGTCCTCGACGCTGACACCGCCGAACTGATCGCTTCGGAATTCGGCCACACGGTCCGGCGCGTCTCGGAAAGCGACGTCGAGACCGGTTTCATCGCGGCCGACGATCACGAGGACGACACCCTCCCGCGCTCGCCGGTCGTCGCGGTCATGGGTCACGTCGACCACGGCAAGACCAGCCTTCTGGACGCCTTACGCTCGGCAGACGTGGCCGGCGGCGAACACGGGGGCATCACCCAGCATATCGGCGCCTATCAGGTGCGTCTGGCCGACGGCCAGCGCGTGACCTTTCTTGACACCCCGGGTCACGCCGCCTTCAGCGCCATGCGCGCCCGAGGCGCCAATGTGACCGACATCGTCGTGCTCGTGGTCGCCGCCGATGACGGCGTGATGCCGCAAACCATCGAGGCCATCAACCACGCCCATGCGGCGGGTGCGCCCCTGATCGTGGCGATTAACAAGATCGATAAGCCCGACGCCAATCCGCAGAAGGTCATCAACGAACTTCTGCAGCATGAGGTGGTGGTCGAAAGCCTGGGCGGCGACACCCAGGCGATCGAAGTCTCGGCCACCCAGAAGACCGGCCTCGACAATCTGGTCGAAGCCATCCTTCTGCAGGCCGAGGTCATGGATCTTCGCGCAAACCCCGACCGATCGGCCGAGGGCGTGGTGATCGAGGCCAAGCTCGACAAGGGCCGCGGCCCGGTGGGATCGGTCCTGGTCAAGCGCGGCACGCTCAAGCGAGGCGATATCGTCGTGGCCGGCTCGGCCTGGGGCCGGGTCCGCGCCCTCGTCAACGAACGGGGCGAACAGGTGCCGACCGCGGGGCCCTCTGAACCCGTGGAAATCCTCGGCCTCGACGAGGCGCCCTCGCCCGGCGATACCCTGGCCGTGGTCGAAAATGAGGCCCGCGCCCGGGAGTTGACCGAATACCGCACCCGACTGAAGCGCGAAAAGACCGCAGGCCCGATCGGCGGCGGGGTTGGCCTGGCCGACATGATGGCCAAGCTGACCGCCAAGAAGGTGTCCGAACTGCCCTTGGTGATCAAGGCGGATGTAGGCGGCTCTGCGGAAGCCATCGTCGGCTCCCTCGACAAGCTTGGGACCGACGAAGTGCGGGCCAGGATCATCCACTCGGCCGCTGGCGCCATCACCGAAAGCGACGTCTTGCTGGCGAAGGGCGCCGGCGCCCCGATCCTCGGCTTCAACGTGCGCGCCTCGGCCCAGGCCCGTCAGCTGGCGGAACGCGAGGGGGTCGAGATTCGCTATTATGCGATCATCTACGATCTGCTCGATGATATCAAAGGCGTGCTCTCCGGCATGCTCTCGCCGATCCTGCGCGAGACCTTCCTCGGCAACGCCGAAGTGCTGCAGGTCTTTGATATCTCCAAGGTCGGTAAGATCGCTGGCTGCCGCGTGACCGAAGGCACGGTGCGCAAGGGCGCGCGCGTGCGGATCATCCGTCAGGACATCGTCGTGCTCGAGCTCGGCACCCTACAGACGCTCAAACGCTTCAAGGACGAGGTCAACGAAGTGGTCTCCGGCCAGGAATGCGGGATGAACTTCGGCTTCTCGGACATCCGGGAGGGAGACGTCATCGAATGCTTCACGGTGGAGACGATCCAGCGGTCGCTGTAGGATCCTGACGCGCGATGGATGGGCTGGCGATCTCGATCACCCTGTTCGGCATTGTCCTGTTCGGACAACCGTCCGAACGGATGATCATCCACAAAGCTGAGGGGAAGGTGGGCGGGCAGTATGTGACAGCGCCCGCCTATTCCGGCGTCCATATCTTCCGCCAGGGTCGACGGCGCTGGACCGTGTGCGGCGAAGCCTCAGGTCGCCAGCTCTCCGGCCGAGTCGGTGTGGAACGGTTCATCGTCGACAGGTCGGCCGCGCCCATCTTTTCAGGCGACCCCGCCTTTATGCGCACACCCGACGACAAGGACGCGTTTGAGGCCCTCTGGAGGACGCGCTGCGTTCACGAGTAAGTAAGCCTAAGCCTCCGCTAGAATCCGCCGAAGCGCCTTTTCGAACACATCCGCGGGCTGGCCGCCTGAGATCATGTAGCGCTCGTTGATCACGATCGAGGGCACCGCGCCGATGCCGGCCTGACGCCAGGCCTGTTCGGCGGCGCGCACAGGCTCGGTGAAGCGGCCGCTCTTGAGGACCTCGCGCGCGCCATCGGCGCTGAGGCCCACCTGTTCGGCCTTGGCGACCAGGACCTCCTGGTCGGAGATATTGAGCTGCTGGGTGAAATAGGCGTCGAACAGCGCCCGCTTGAGGTCGATCTGTTTGCCCTCAAGACCCGCCCAGTGCAGCAGCCGGTGCGCGTCAAAGGTATTGTAGATCCGGCTGTCCCCGCTGGTGTTCATGTCAAATCCGACGTGGGCGGCGCGCGCTTTGATCATCGCACGCCCGGCCGACGCCTGATCCGGCGTCGAACCGTATTTCTCCTGAATGTGCTCGGCGACGTTCTGTCCTTCCGGGGGCATGGTCGGGTTGAGTTCAAACGGCTGGAACTGGAATGACGGTTCAGCCAGGTCCTTAATTCGGTCGAGAGCCGTCTCAAGTTCGCGAAGGCCGATGACGCACCAGGGGCACACCACATCGGAGATGAAATCGATTTTAAGCGGCTTGGTCATCCTGACTAAAATGCTCGCCGGGAGCGCGCGCTGCAAGCCTCGCCTCAGCTGCTCTTGGGGCCCAATCCCCGGCGCTTGAATCACTTTGGGGCTGACGATCGTTCAGTCGCCGAAGGCTCCTGAGATCCGCCAGGCCCCTGGGCTCGGGCGTGTAAGGAGGTCCAAGCCGCCACGCGATCGATCGCATTGGCGTGGATCGCCGCATAGAACAGGCCATAATCGCTCTTGTGATAGCTGCCGTAGATCAAGCTCAGGGCATCTCGATAGCCCGGCGGGCGTTTTGGCACTTGAACATCGAGCAGGTTTTGCCGGCACACGGCTCCAGTGAGGTGGGGCGTAAGCGGCGGCAGGGTTGTGGCGGCCTTGGGGAAGGGCGGGCTCGGGAAAGCGAGGCTGCCGGGGTTGGCCGTCGCCGGGGCGGCGTCGTTCTGGGTCCAGGTCAGGGGATTGACGCATATCGCAGCGAGGTTTCCGCTGTTCCGTTCGGCCCCGCGCCACCAGTAGCGCGTATTGTGGATCAGCATGAAGGCGCCGTTCCGGCCGGCCTGGCTCGTGTTCCAAGACACGACGCACCCGGTCTGCAGGGCGCTGACGCAAACCGGCAGCCGGACCTCTGCAAAGTTGGACGGCGCGAAAGCGCCGATCACGTAGGCGGCGACCAGGCGTTTTTGGATCGGCTTTCCAAGAATTTCAGACTGAAGCAGCTCCACCGCCAGGCGTGAGCCCTGACTGTGGGCGGCGATGATAAAGGGGCGATCGTGGTTTTCATGGTCCCTATAGAACCGGAAGGCTCTGGCGACATCGCCATAGGCGAGCTGAACCGCGCCTGGGCTCTTTGCCTGCGCCGCTAAGGACGCCTGGCGATAGTGCGGCGCGTAAAGGCGACAGCACCCGTTGAATGCGCTGAGCTGGCCAAGGAGAATGGGGGTGTTGTAGGGGCCGTCCACGTCATAGGCGGCGTTCCAGACGTCGTTCTTGAGATAGCTCGTCGGATGAATGAAGAAGACATCGGCCGGAGCCCTGGCTTCATCGATGGGCTCAAATCCCGGGGGGGCGGACCGTTCCAGCCCATTTCGGCCGGCGTACGCCATCCAGGCCCCGGGTTCGGCATAGTCTGGCGGCTGTGGCGCAGGGGTCTGCTCGAACGGCCTTGGGGGATGACGCAGGCTTTCTCTGAGGCTGTCCACCACCCCGCAGCCGGTTGTCACCACAAGACCGCTGAGGGCGGCGAGGTGGGTCAGCCAAGCCGCCAGCGGCCTCAGGCTTGATCGGCGGATGGCCATGCACGTCCCTTTGATCATCGTTATATCAAGGGTGAGGCGTGGTCCGGCCGCCGGCAAGCCCGTGGCCTGACCCTGGGAAACGAGGATCCGCCACAGAGCCGAAAGACCCCCTGCCCATCAGGCGAAAACAGGTGATCAAACCGTCTATAGCTTGACTAGACTCTAAATATTTATCTCGAAAAACATCAGTTTCTGAAATTTTTGATCCCGCGATAAGAAGTGAAGATCGGCCTGTTCCACGCTGTTATATTGAAGACGAAAACGAAGGATGGTTAGCTCAACGCCGAACGTGTATGTGAAATGCGCTTCATTTTTTGGGATACGACCACGCTTGCGCGCCAGATAGGCCTCGCCCATGCAACCCTCATCCGGTCCATCCATTTAATATTATGGACATGCGCCCGAGGCGTTCTCGGCGGCGCACAAGCGGAACGGAGGTTCCCATGAAACGGATATCGAGCATCGGCGTTGCGGCGGCCGCCCTGGCGCTCGCCGTCGCGACTGCCGCGACGCCGGCCCTCGCCCAGCACGGACACGGCGGCGGCGGGGCCCGGGGCGGCGGTCACTATAGCGCCGGCGCCGGGCGCGGCGGCGGCGGCTACCGCGGCGGCGGGTACGGATACCGCGGCGGAGGGTACGGGTACCGCGGCGGCGGCTATGGCTATGGCTATGGCGGCGCCTTCCTCAGCGGCCTTGCGGCCGGCGCCCTGATCGACGGCTATGGCGGCTATTACGGCTATTACGGCGACCCGGGATATTATTACGGCTGCGGACAGGCGTTCGACCCTTATCGCGGCGTCTACGTCCCGACCTGCTGATCTCGCGGGTCGGCGTCATGGCCGCCGCTTGAGCTAGGGCGGCGGCCATCGGCATCGGAAAACTGCCGTTCGCCCATAGCCAAGCCAGGCGGGCTTGGCCATGGTGGCGCCATGCGCCTCAGATCCGTCGCCATGCTGGCCGCCCTCTCCGCTCCGGCCCTGGCGAGCGCTGCGGATCTGAGTTCGGCGACGAGAACGCAGATCGACCGTGCGGTCGAAGGAGCCCTTCAAGAGACGGGAACCCCATCCGCCTCGATCGCCGTCGTCAAAGACGGGCGCGTCGCTTACGTTCATGCCTACGGCCTGGCCCGGCTGTCGCCCCCCCTGCGCGCTTCGCCCGCCACGCGCTATCAGATCGCCTCCTTGTCCAAAGAGCTTGTCGCCGCCGCAGCGCTCTTTGCACAGGAGCAGGGCAAGCTCTCCCTCGACGACCCCGTCGCCAAATGGCTGCCGAGCCTCGCCAGCGCCGATAAGGTCACGGTGCGCCAGCTCCTCACCCACACGGCCGGCTACTCGGACGACTGGCCGCAGGACTATCTCCTGGTCACGATGGAGCGGCCCATCAGTATCGACGCCTTCCTGAGCGCCTGGGCCAAGCGGCCGCTCGATTTCGCGCCGGGCGAAGATTGGCAGTACTCCAATACCGGCTACGCCGTCGCCGGACGCATCCTTGAGCTCGCCACCGGCGCGCCCCTGGCGGCTTATGTCGAGGCCAATATTCTACGTCCATTAGGCGTGACGGACGCAGCGGACGTCAGCGCCCACGCCCTTGAGGCTCCGGATGCTGCCGGCTATGAGCGGCCCGCCCTCGGCGCCGTGCGCAAGGTCCACAGCGCCGGTCGCGGCTGGTTGTTCGCCGCCGCCTCCTTCGCGCTTACCGCCGAAGACCTCGCGAAATGGGACATCAGTCTCATCCATCAGAGCCTTCTTAAGCCGGAGAGCTACGCCCAGGAATTTTCGACCTACAAGCTTCGCAATGGGCGCGACACCCATTACGCCCTAGGCCTTCGCCTCGGCGTCTTCGAGGGCCATCGGGTGATCGGCCATAGCGGCGAGGGCGCGGGCTACCTCTCCATCAACCGGGTGTTCCCAGAGGATCGGGCGGCGGTCGTTGTGCTCACCAACACCATGTCAGGGCCGGTGGCCGAGATCATCGCGGACCGGTTGTCAGAGATCGCCCTGCCGAAGGATCCCGTTGATCGGCGCATGCAGGATCTCTTCATAGAGCTCCAGACCGGCAAGGTCGACCGGCGGGCCTTCAGCGCCAACTTCAACGCATGGCTGGATCCCAAGGCCGCCGCCGCGTATGCCCGCACCTTAGGCCCCCTGGGCGCGCCGGTCCTGTTTCACCGAACCGGCGGCTTCGATCGCGGCGGCATGAAGGGCTTGAGTTACCGGGTCCTCGCCGGCGCCACGCCGCTCGACCTCTCGGTCTTGCTTTTGCCGGACGGCAAGGTGGAGCAGTTCCTTGTCGCCAAGGCCGCGCCTTAGGACCCTTTGCGCGGCGCACGGGGGCGGACGTCTAGCCGCGCGCAGGAGGATCCGCCTTTGGCTTTCGCGCGCTTGATGCAAGGGGCGCAGTGGTCCACGCTTGGACCATGAGACGCATTCCTCCTTTCCTCGCCGCCCTGATCGCAGCCGGCCTCGCCGGCTGCTCGACCATTCCCCGGTTTGAGGCGGCCAATGACATCCATGTCTTCCTGGTGTCGATCCGAGACGGCGACCGCGGAGCGTTTGATCAGCACGTCGACAAGCCGGCGCTCAAAGCCAACCTCAAGGCCCGGCTGATGACCGAAGCGGGACACTCGGACAAACTGGCGGGGATCGGGGCCTTCCTGGCCGGACCCCTGGTCGACATAGCGGTCGACGCCGCCGCACGGCCCGAAGTGTTTCGTGCGGTCGCCTCTGAGTACGGCTATGATCCGCAAAAGCCCCTCCCCTCGACCCTGGCGATCGCCGCCCTGGTCAAGCCGCTGGACGGCGATCGCGCCTGCGTGGTCGCGAGGAAGGGCGGGCCATGCAGATTCATTTTCAAGAACGAAGAGGGCGCCTGGCGGCTGATCGACTTTCAGGGCCATATCAGCCTCGACCGGGGCCGGCTCAGGCTGACCGACTGAGCATAGCTTTTCATGGAACCTTGAAGGCGCCGAACCCTAAGGGCGTCGGCGTCGGAACACCGGCCCTGGACTTTGGGCCGATCAGCCCCTAAATCGCGCGCCTCCCGTCTGGAGCCGCGTTCGATCCGCGGCGGATGGTGATCGAGGCAGGCGGATCCATGCGACATCAGAAACCCCAGCGGGGCGGGCGCGGCGCGCCCGGCGCCGGCGGCGCGCCTCAGGGCCCCTCCCAGCGTCAGCTCCGGGCGGGCGAACTGGTGCGCCACGCCTTGGCCGAGATCCTTCTTGAGAAGGACATCCAGGACCCGGCGATGGCCGGTGTCTCGGTCACCGTGACAGAGGTGCGAATGAGCCCGGACCTCAAACACGCCCTCTGTTTCGTCGAACCGCTCGGCGGAGCCAATGCCGAGGTCGTGGTCGGCGGCCTGAACCGGGCGGCGAAGTTCCTGCGCGGGCGGCTTGGCCGTGTGGTCGACCTGAAGTTCACGCCAGAGCTGCGCTTTCGTCATGACGAGAGCTTCGATGCTGCAGCCTATATGAACCGGCTGTTCGCCAAACCCGAAGTGGCGCGCGACCTCTCAGCCCCGCCGACCGGTCTGGCCGCAACCGAGGACGACGCCTGATGGGTCGCCGCCGCAAGGGCGACGCCGTCTCAGGTTGGATCTGTCTCGACAAGCCCCTGGACCTGACGTCCACCGACGCGGTCGGGCGCGTCCGGCGGGCGTTCAACGCGCAAAAGGCCGGGCACGCCGGCACCTTGGATCCTTTGGCGTCAGGCGTCCTTCCGATCGCCTTAGGCGAGGCGACCAAAACCGTTCCCTACCTCATGGAGGCCGACAAAACCTATCGCTTCACGATTGCGTGGGGGAAGACAACGGCCAGCTTCGACCTTGAAGGCGCGGTGATCCTAACCTCCGACGTGCGGCCCAGCGCCGCTCAGGTGCGAGACGCCCTGCCCGCCTTTGTCGGGGAGACCTTGCAGGTCCCTCCGGTTTATTCGGCGATCAAGGTCGACGGCGCGCGCGCCTACGACCTGGCCCGCGAGGGCGTCGAGGTGGAGCTTAAGGCGCGGCCCGTCCTGATCCACAGAGCCGAGCTTATGGAGGCCAGCGAAGATAGGGCGGTCCTTGAAATCGACTGCGGCAAGGGCACCTACGTCCGGGCGATGGTGCGCGATCTGGCCGAGCGTCTTGGCGCGTGCGGGCATGTTTCGGCCCTGCGGCGGACCCGCGTTGGCCGGTTTTCCGAGCAAAACGCAATATCACTGGAAAAACTGATGGATCTGGTGCATATGGGCGCCGGCCCGGAGACGCTGCTTCCGGTCGAGACCGCGCTGGACGACATCCCGGCGCTGGCCGTGACCACCGAAGACGTATTCAGGTTGAAGCAAGGGCGACCGATCGTTCTCGTTCCCCGACAGGTAGAGGCGTTGAAGGCGCGGCTTATTCCCCGGACCATCGGGGGAGAAGACGCGTCGCGAACCGTTTCGGCCATGTCAGACGGAAAGATCGTTGCGCTCTGTGAGCTTCGCGCGGGAAGGCTGAACCCCACCCGTGTTTTTCATCTTGATCTGGAGCATTAACGATGTCGATTACGCCGGACCGCAAGGCCGACCTGATCCATACCCACGCCCGCTCAGAGGGCGATACGGGTTCAGCCGAAGTGCAAGTGGCCATCCTTTCCGAACGGATCGCCAATCTGACCGAACACTTCAAGACACATAAAAAGGACAACCACTCCCGCCGCGGCCTCCTGAAGATGGTGTCGCAACGCCGCCGCCTTCTGGATCACCTCAAGGTGTCCGACGAGAGCCGCTACACCGCGCTCATCGGCGTCTTGGGGCTGCGTCGCTAGTCCAAGCCTTCCGGTCCTGGCGTCGCCGCTCTGGCGGCGCGCCGGGGCGATCGGAACAATAAAGAGGCAGGACGCAGGTGCGTCCCGCCACAGACGGCCCCGATGTCGGGGCCGCTAGAAGGACGAGGAACACCGGTTCCGCTGCACGTACGAAACGAACGCAAAGCCTGACCGCCCTGTCCACCCCCAAGGAAATGGGTCCTTGGGACGAGAAGAAAGAAAACCGATGTTTGACATTAAGAAAAAGACCATCGACTGGGCCGGGCGCAAGCTGACCCTCGAAACAGGCCGGATGGCGCGCCAAGCCGACGGCGCCGTCCTCGCCACCTACGGCGAGACCACCGTCCTCGCCACCGTCGTCGCCGCCAAGACACCAAAGGCCGGCATCGACTTTTTCCCCCTGACCGTGAACTACCAGGAAAAGACCTACGCCGCGGGCAAAATACCGGGCGGCTTCTTCAAGCGCGAAGGTCGGCCGACCGAGAAGGAGACCCTGGTCTCGCGTCTGATCGACCGCCCGATCCGCCCCCTGTTCGTCAAAGGCTTCAAGAACGAGACCCAGGTGGTCATCAACGTTCTGAGCCATGACCTCGAGAACGATCCCGATATCGTCGCCATGGTCGCCGCTTCCGCCGCCCTGACGATTTCAGGCGTCCCCTTTATGGGACCGATCGGCGCCGCCCGCGTCGGCATGATCGATGGCGCTTATGTGCTGAACCCCACCATCGACCAGATGGCCGACAGCAAGATTGACCTGGTTGTCGCCGCGACCGACGACGCGGTGATGATGGTCGAGTCCGAGATCCAGGAGCTCACCGAAGACCAGGTGCTGGCGGCGGTGGTCTTCGCCCACGAGGGCCTTAGGCCCGTGATCGATGCGATCATCGAACTCGCCGAGCACGCCGCCAAGGATCCTTGGAATTTCGAACCCGAAGACACCGACTATATGGTCAAGGCGATCGCCGACCTCGTGGGCAAGGACCTTCGCGCGGCCTACGAGCACAAGGGCAAGGCCGAACGGCACGAGGCCATCTCGGCCGCCAAGGCCCGCGCACAGTCCCTGGTCAAGTCAGAGGACAATCCCACCGGCTTCGACCCCACCAAATTCGCCGGCGCCTGGAAAGAATCCGAAGCCCACATCCTGCGCCGCGACATCATCGAACACGGCAAACGGGTCGACGGCCGCGCCCTGGACAAGGTTCGTCCGATCGTGGCTGAAGTGGGCGTCTTGCCCCGCGCCCACGGCTCAGCCCTGTTCACCCGCGGGGAAACCCAGGCCCTGGTCGTGGCCACCCTCGGCACCGGCGACGACGAGCAGTGGATCGACGCCCTGGAAGGGACCTACAAGGAGAAGTTCCTCCTCCACTATAACTTCCCTCCCTTCTCGGTCGGCGAGACCGGCCGGATGGGTTCGCCCGGACGTCGCGAAATCGGTCACGGCAAGCTCGCCTGGCGCGCGGTCCGTCCTATGCTGCCGTCCCATTCAGACTTCCCCTACACGGTCCGTTTGGTCTCAGAGATCCTTGAATCGAACGGCTCCTCCTCCATGGCCACCGTGTGCGGCTCCAGCCTCGCCATGATGGACGCCGGCGTGCCCCTGAAGAAGCCGGTCTCCGGGATCGCCATGGGCCTGATCCTGGAACCCTCGGGCGAGTGGGCGGTGTTGTCCGACATCCTCGGCGACGAGGACCACCTCGGCGACATGGATTTCAAAGTGGCGGGAACGGCGGACGGCGTCACCTCGCTGCAGATGGACATCAAGGTCCCGGGGATCACCCGCGAGATCATGGAGAAGGCGCTTCACCAAGCCAAGGCGGGCCGGATCCACATCCTCGAGGAGATGTCCAAGGCGATGACGGCGCCCCGGGCCGACGTCGGCGAGTTCGCGCCCAAGATCGAGACCATCCACATTCCGACAGACAAGATCCGCGAGGTGATCGGCACCGGCGGGAAGGTGATCCGCGAGATCGTGGAGAAGACCGGCGCCAAGGTGAACATCGAGGACGACGGGTCGGTGAAGGTGTCAGCCAATGAGGGCGCCAAAATCAAGGCGGCCATTGACTGGATCAAGTCCCTGACGTCCGAGCCGGAAGTGGGCCAGATCTACAACGGGAAGGTTGTGAAGGTGGTCGATTTCGGCGCCTTCGTGAATTTCTTCGGCGCCAAGGACGGCCTGGTCCATATTTCCCAGATTTCCAAGGAGAAGGTGGCGAAGACCTCCGATGTTCTGAGCGAAGGCCAGATGGTCAAGGTCAAGCTCGTCGGCTTCGACGACCGCGGCAAGACAAAGCTATCGATGAAGATGGTCGATCAGGAAACCGGTGAAGACCTGTCCCGTAAGGAGCAGCTCGAGACCGAAGGGGCCTGATTGGGCCGCGCCTTTAGACGACGGCGGAGCCGCGGCGGGACCCCTCGCCGCGGCTTTTCTGCAACAGCGACAGCGGCTGTTTTCAGGGAGGGCCGAGGAGGGCTGGAACACGCGGCGATGTTCACCATTTCCACGTTTGGCACGGCGGCTTAGGCTCGCCGTCAGTGCTGGAGAGCGTCGTATGGCCAAGCCCCCCCTGAGCGTCGTCCCCGGTTCGGACGGCGCTGAGCTTTATAATATGAACACCGGTCCAGAGACCGTGGCCCAGCGCGTGCAGAGACTGCAGGCCGAAGCGCATATGCTCGCCCTGGAAGAGATCCAGCAGTTCCAGGCCTGCCTCGCCGCTGCGATCGAAAAGGCGCAGGAGATCGCCAAGGGCGGCGAAGCCTATCCGGCCGGAATCCGCGATCTAGCCGAGCGCATCGCCGAGGACCTCGACAGCCGAAACCAGACCGTTAAAGCGCTTGTGGAACGCACCTTCAGGCCCTGAGCGCCGTCCGTGCGACCTTAAGGGCTGAGGTTATGCAAGCGAGCCGACCGGCTCGGGGGCGCCCGGCGCAGCCCAAGGTTGATCGTTGCCGAAAAGGATAAGGCGAGGGCCGTGTCGGGGGGTGGCTTCGACACGGCCCTCCATCGGCGCGCGGATATTTGGGGGCCGCACTCCAACGCCCCTAGCTACGCCCCGCCCCTGCGGCCGGATGCGGCGGGGTGAAGGATTTTTTCAGGCCTGCGCACGAGGCCGCCCGGCTGCGCCGCCCTTGTAATCATCCCCCCAGAAGCGTACCTCCCGCCGGCTCGGATGAGCGCTTCAGGAGAGAACCGATGGGTTACCGGGTGGCCGTTGTCGGCGCCACGGGCAATGTGGGCCGCGAAATGCTGAACATCCTCGAGGAAGTCGACTTCCCCGTGGACGAAATTCACGCGATCGCGTCACGCAAATCCATCGGCGTCGAGGTGTCGTTTGGCGACCGGATTCTCAAGTGTAAGGATGTCGAAACCTTCGACTTCTCGCGTATCGATGTGGTGCTGATGTCGGTCTCGGGCGCCTTCTCCAAGGAATGGGCGCCAAAAATCGCGCGGCAGGGGCCGATCGTGATCGATAACTCCTCCGCCTGGCGGATGGACCCGGACGTTCCCCTGATTGTGCCAGAGGTCAATCCTGAGGCCGCAGACGGGGTGCGCAAGAAAGGCATCATCGCCAATCCGAACTGTTCAACAGCCCAGCTCGTGGTGGCGTTAAAGCCGCTGCACGATGAGGCCAGGATCAAGCGGGTCGTGGTATCGACCTACCAGTCGGTGTCCGGGGCCGGAAAAGAGGGCATGGACGAGCTCTGGGACCAGACCAAGGCCATCTACATGCTGGGCCCGACCGCGCCCAAAGTCTTCCCAAAGCAGATCGCCTTCAACGTCATTCCCTTCATCGGCGCCTTCAAGGACGACGGCTATACCGACGAAGAACACAAGATGTGGAACGAGACGCACAAGATCTTGGATTCAGACATCCGCGTCACCGTCACCTGCGTGCGCGTGCCGGTCATGGTCGGCCATTCTGAAGCTGTAAATATCGAGTTCGCAGAGGCGATCACCGATGACGAGGCGCGCGATATCCTGCGCGAGGCGCCAGGCGTGCTTGTGGTCGATAAGCGGGACGACACGGGCTACATGACCCCCAAGGAGGCGCAAGGCGAGTTCGCCGTCTATGTTTCGCGCATCCGCACGGACCACACTCAGCCCAACACCCTGAACCTGTGGATCGTCTCGGATAACCTTCGCAAGGGCGCCGCGCTCAACGCTGTCCAGATCGCCCAGCTCCTGGCCCAACGCGGGCTCCTGGAAAAAGCGGCGGCCTGAACGTCCGGAAGGCGCCTCCGTGCGAGCCCGTCCTTAGGCTCGGGCTGGCGCCGGATCCCGGCGCAGCTTAAGGGCAGCGCATGACCAGCCTTGTCGCCGCGCCGGATGCGAGCCCTGAGCGGGCTGCCCCCGACCGGAGCGGGCTGATTGCGGGGTTGGTCTGTTATACCCTCTGGGGGTTCTTGCCGATCCTTTTCACTGCGGCCGAGCATTCGGGCGCCGGCGCCTATGAGATCGTGGCCTGGCGCACCCTCTGGTCCCTGCCGCTGGCTGTGATTTTCGTGGTCGCCTCCGACCGCGGCGCGAGCTTCAAAGCCCTCTGGCTGAGCCCCCGCACGCTCTTGGCCCTCGTGCTCTCGTCTGCGCTGATCGCCGGCAACTGGACCGTCTATGTCTGGGCGGTCGTGCACGGCCATGTCCTGGCGGCCAGCCTTGGTTATTATCTCAACCCGCTGCTGAATATGGCGGCCGGGGCGTTGCTTTATCGCGAGCGGATCAGCCGCACCGGGTATATGGCCATCGGTCTTGCCGCGACCGGTGTCTTGATTCAGGGCGTGGCCCTGCACGGACCGCCGTGGATCCCCCTGATCCTCGGCGTCAGCTTCTGCGGCTATGGTCTCGTCCGAAAATCGGCGGCGGTGTCGGCGCAGACCGGCCTCTTGGTCGAATGCCTCTATCTGGCTATTCCTGCCGCCCTCTATGCGGGCGGGTTGGCGGTGAGCGGACACGCGGCGTTCGGCCGTTCGCCCGCGCCCACCGTTCTGCTGATCCTGTGCGGCCCGGCGACCGTCGTGCCCCTGGCTCTGTTCGCCTTCGCCGCCCGGCGGCTTCCTCTCACCCTGATCGGCTTTTTGCAGTTCATTTCACCGACCCTGCAGTTTCTCTGCGGCCTCGCCGCCGGCGAGAGCCTCACCCCGCTTACCGCCCTGTCCTTTGTGTTCATCTGGGCCGGCGTTCTGGTGTTTGGCGTCGGCGCCTTTATCCGAGGCAGGCGTAGGCCGCCCTTATCAGCCTGAGCGCGCGCTCGTCGCCGATGAGCTGAGCCGACTGCCGGTTCATCACATAGGCGATGGCCAGGCCCCGCGCCGGGTCCGCCAGGGCGCACGAGCCGCCCCAGCCCGAGTGTCCGAAGGCGGTCGGCGAGGGGCCGTAGGGGGCGAAGAGGGTGTTGCGCATCACCCCCGCGCCCCAGCTGATCTCGAACGGCAAAACCAGGTCCTGACCGGCGATCCGCTCGGCAAAGAGCGCGTCGATCGCGGCGGTGGTGAGGACTGTCTCTGCCTCGAGCCGTCCATCCGAGGCCAGGGCGCCCATCAGCCGCGCCAGAGCCTCGGCCGTACAGTGGCCGTTCGCCGAGGGGATCTCGGCCCGGCGCCAGACGTCGCCGCCGCGGCCGCCCGGCGCCGCCCAGGGGGTGAGGAAGGCTGCACGCTTTGGATCGGTCGTCACGCCGAAGTTGGGCAACTGCTTAGGCCGCTCGAGGTCGGCGACCCTTGTGAATTCCGCGTCGGGCAGACCGATGAAAAGATCAAGACCGAGCGGTCCTGAGAGGTCTTCAGCCAGGGCGCGCCCGAGGGTGCGCCCATCCACCCGTCGAAAGATCTCACCGGCCAGATAGCCAAAGGTGACGGCGTGATACCCAGAGGCGCTCCCCGGGCGCCACAAGGGGGCCATGGCGGCGAGACGATCACAGATCAGGTCCCAATCGAACCAGTCGGCCGGATCCATTTTCTCGAGAAAGCCGGGAAGGCCAGCCTGATGCGATAGGGCCTGTTCGACTGTGACCTCCCCTTTGCCGGCCTGGGCGAACTCAGGCCAGAGCGACGCCACAGGCTGGCGGTAGTCGAGCCGGCCCTGGTCGACCAGCCGCGCCACCATGATCGCCGCCAGCGCCTTGGTCGTGGAGAACACCGGCGTCAGGGTTCTGGCGTCGAAGGGCCGCGTCCGGTCCCGATCTGCAAAACCGCCCCATGCGTCGAACACGACTGCGCCGTCCTTGACCACAGTGAAGCGAGCGCCAAGCTCCAGCCCCGCCTCGAAATGCGCGTCGAACTGCGCTTTGAGGGGCGCAAATGCGGGAGGAAGGATCATCGGCGCTCTTTCTCTCAATCTTTCCCGATCAGCTGAGGCTGACCAACCGGACCGACGTCCTCGGCGACACCAGCTGCGCCGCGGCGGCGACAATGGGCAGTTCCGGCGCCCTCCAGGCCAGGGCGGCCTCGACGAGATCGGCGACGCCGGCCACGGCGCGGCTGAGGGCAGCCGGCGCCTCTCTCTTTTCCAGCACAGCGGCGGTGAAGAGGGCGGTCAGCACATCGCCCGTCCCGTTGGGAGCCGCCGCGGATCGGGGGTGAAGCGCAAGCCACCCGTTGAGCGCCGTTGCATAAAGCACACCGATCTCATCCGCATCGCCAGGGAGCGACGACACAAGCGCAGGCTTGCCGAGACGCCGGGCAATGGCCATGGCGCGCTCGGCGGTTTGCGGCGTCGCTTCGCCGACGAGCCAGCCGAGCTCGAACCGGTTGGGCGCGATGAGATCGGCAAGGGGGACCAGATTGTCGCGAACGGCGGCGGCCACTTCGGGCTTCACATAGAGCCCGCGCCCCTCGTCGCCAAGAACCGGGTCGACCACCACAAGGACCTGAGGGTTGGCGGCGCGGACGCTTGAGATTGCATCCCTGGCGAGACGCACCTGCGAAGGCGTCGAGAAATATCCAGTGATGACCGCGTCGCTGACCGCGAAAAGCCCCTGTGCCTGGATCGCCTCGAGCAGGCTCGCCATGACCTGCACCTCGACCCCTGCACCCCCGGGAGGTCCCCAGCCGGGGTGGCGGCCGAACACCACCGTCGGAACCAGCGCCGTGTCGATCCCGAAGGGCTGAAGCGCCAGCACCTGAGCCATGCCCCCCACCCGTGAGGCGCACACCTGGCTCGACAGGATCAGGACAAACGGCATAGCCAGATATTCCCTTCGATAAGGACAGGAAACGGCGGGTCGCAGGGTGGGCGCCGCACCCCAAGGCTGAGCACGCCCCCGCGCCCCATGGGCCTTACCGGAGCCTCGCGGCGCGCGCCAGCGTCCGGCCGCTCGCCGTCGGCGTAAAGGGAGGTTGAGCGCGCTTGAGCCGGCGCGCATCTTGGGCCACTTAGCCCGGGATGATCCGTCTCTTCGCCGCTCTGCCAGTTCCATACGAGATCGCCGAGGGGCTGAGCCGTCGTCAGCAGGGCGTGCCGCGGGCGCGCTGGCGCCCCCTCGATAGCTTGCATATTACCCTGCGGTTCTTCGGCGAGCTCAGTGAACCGACCGCCGCCGACCTTGATGCGGCCCTGGCGGGCGTCGCCTCGCCGCCCTTCGAGCTTCAGCTTGAGGGCGTCGGCATGTTCGGCGATGACGAGCGTGGGCGCGCCCTCTTCGCCAGCGTCAGCGACAGCGACCCTTTAAAGCGCCTCGCGCTGAAGTGTGAGAACGCAGCCAGACGGGTGGGACTGAAGAGCGACGCCCGCGCCTATCGTCCGCACGTAACCTTAGCCTATCTGCGCGGCTCGCCGCCGGACAGGATCGCGGCATGGATGCAGGGCCACAATCTGTTGCGCTCTCCGTCATGGCGCGCGACGACGTTCTACCTCTATTCGAGCTGGAGCGGCCCTGACGGCGCGCGTTACGACGTCGAACGCGCCTACGCCCTGAGATGACATGCTTTTTGGAGGCTCCTGACCCATGGCGATCCGCCCCCGCCGCTCGGCGCTCTATATGCCCGCCTCCAACCAGAAGGCCATCGACAAGGCGCGCGCCTTGGACTGCGATGCGATCATTCTAGACCTCGAGGACGCGGTCGCCCCCGACGCCAAGGCCTTGGCGCGCGAGCAGGCGGTAGCGGCGGTTAAAGCCGGCGGTTTTGGCCGGCGCGAGGTGATCATCCGCGTCAACGGCCTTGAGACCCCTTGGGGGGCGGATGATCTCAAAGCCGCCGCCGCCGCAGGCCCCGACGCCGTGCTGGTCCCCAAGATCAACGACGCTGGAGACGTGGCCCGATACGACGGCCGTCTTTCCCACGCGCCCGAAAAGACTCGCCTCTGGACCATGATCGAGACCTGCCGCAGCCTGTTTCACCTCGACGGCATCGGCTCTGCGGCCAAGACGTCGCGCCTTGAATGCTGGGTTATGGGGACGAACGATCTCGCCAAGGAAATGGGCGCGCGGTTGACCGGCGCGCGTGAGCCCTTTTTCGCCGCGCTTGGCCTGTCGGTGGCCGCGGCCAAGGGCCACGGTTTGGCCATCCTGGACGGGGTCTTCAATGGCATTGACGACAAAGAGGGATTTGAGCGGCAGTGCGAACAGGGGCTGAGTTTCGGGTTTGACGGGAAGACCCTCATCCATCCTGCCCAGGTGGAGCCCTGTAACCGGATCTTCACCCCGTCCGACAGCGAAGTCGCCTTCGCTCGCGCCGTAATCGCCGCCTTCGCCCTTCCAGAAAACGCCGCAAAAGGCGCGATCCGCATCGATGGCAAGATGGCCGAACGCCTGCACCTGGCCCAGGCTGAAAAACTTGTGGCCATCGCGGAGGCGGCGCCCTAACGGCCGCGCCCCTGGGCTGGCCGGGCGGGTCCAAGAGGCCCTTAGCGTTCATCGCGCCCTTTATGGTCAGGGCCTCAACCACAAGGTCACGGCGCTTAGCCTTTCGGAACGCCCCTCCCCGGACATCGTTTTGCTCCCGAACACAAGGAGCGAACGCCATGACCCCACCGACATCAGAACACAAGCCCGAGCCAGAAAGCGCGCCGCCGGCGAAGACGATCGCTCCGCAGAACGCCGTCGGCTCCAAATCCGAGGACCGCACGGCGCGCGGGGACGCCAGCCGCGGTGTAGACGAGGGCGCGCTTGAGATCGGCGCCACCGGCAAGCGAGGCCAATTCGGCGGCTGACATGGCTCTGATCCGCTGGACACCGCAAAGCCCCGCGCCCATACGGGCGTGGGGATTTACGGCGTGTGGAGACGGATGTGGCGCGTACCCTTCGGTCACAGGCTTGGTTCGGCGGCCACGATCGCGACAGTTTTATCCATCGGTCCTGGATGAAGAACCACGGGGAGCCTGCCGACAGCTTCGACGGCCGGCCGGTGATCGGAATCTGCAACACCTTTTCTGAGCTTACCCCGTGCAACGCCCACTTCCGCGAGGTCGCCGAAAAAGTTAAGCGGGGCGTGCTTCAGGCTGGCGGCTACCCCCTCGAATTCCCCGTCACCAGCCTCGGCGAAACCAACCTCAGGCCCACCGCCATGCTGTTTCGCAATCTTGCGGCCATGGACGTCGAGGAATCGATCCGCGGCAATCCGATCGACGGGGTGGTGCTGTTGACCGGCTGCGACAAGACCACCCCTGCTCTGGTGATGGGCGCAGCGAGCTGCGACCTTCCCGCCATCGTTGTCTCGGGGGGGCCGATGATGAGCGGCCATTTCCATGGCCGCACCCTGGGTTCGGGCACCGACGTCTGGCGACTTTCAGAAGAGGTGCGCGCCGGAACCTTGCCTGAAGCGGAGTTCCTCGACGCCGAGGCGGCCAATAGCCGTTCGGCCGGCCATTGCAATACCATGGGCACAGCCTCTTCGATGGCGACCCTTGTCGAGGCCCTCGGCATAGCCCTGCCGAGCAACGCCGCCATCCCGGCCGCAGACGCCCGCCGCTATACTCTGGCGCAAATGGCCGGCCGCAGGATCGTGGGCATGGTGCATGAGGATTTGCGCCCCTCGCAGATCCTGACCCGCGCGGCGTTCGAAAACGCCATCCGAACCATCGGCGCAGTGGGCGGCTCCACCAACTGCGTCATCCACCTTTTGGCCATCGCCGGCCGGGTCGGCGTCGACATCACCCTCGACGACTGGGACCGGCTGGGGCGCGAGGTTCCGACCCTGGTCGACTTGATGCCCTCGGGACGGTTCTTGATGGAGGACTTCTATTACGCCGGCGGCGTACCAGCGGTGATGGCCGAGATCTCGGACCTTTTGACTCTGGAGGCCCTCACGGTCACAGGCAAGACCCTCGGCGAGACCATCGCTGGCGCCCCGTGCTGGAACCGGGAGGTGATCCGCACCCGCGACAAGCCTTTGGCTGCGCATGGCGGCCTTGCGGTCCTGCGCGGCAACCTTGCCCCGAACGGCGCTGTCCTGAAACCCTCGGCCGCCACGCCCGCCCTGATGAAGCACCGCGGGCCTGCGGTGGTGTTCACCTCGATCGAGGACTTCCACGCCCGCGTCGACGACCCGGACCTCGACGTCGCCCCACACTCGGTGATGGTGCTTCAGAACTGCGGACCCAAGGGCTATCCCGGCATGGCCGAGGTCGGCAACATGCCGATCCCGCAAAAGTTGCTGAAACAGGGCGTCCGCGACATGGTGCGCGTGTCGGACGCGCGGATGAGCGGCACCGCCTACGGCACATGTGTTCTGCACGTGGCGCCAGAGGCGGCGGCCGGCGGTCCTTTGGCCCTGGTGCGGGACGGAGACATCATCGCCCTCGACGTCGAGGCGCGGACGCTCACCCTTGAAGTCGAGGCGGCCGCGCTTGAGCGCCGCCGCGCTGACTGGACCCCGCCCGCCGACGCCATGACGGGGGGCTATCAGTCCCTCTACGTCCGCCATGTCATGGGCGCGGATCAGGGCGCGGACCTCGACTTCCTCATCGGCTGCCGAGGCCATGCGGTGCCGCGGGAAAGTCATTAAAGCGGCTCCTGGTCGGGGCCGCGCAAGCCGATCCGATCCGGAAAGGCGACATGAGGCGAGCGCTCCAAGCCCTAGCGGCCCGCGTGCCGAGATCGTCAGCCGTGTCAGACCCAGGACGACGGGACGGGATCGGTATGGCTGACCGGGGGCGATGGCGGTTTACGCCGTGGCGGCGGGCCTTTCTCAAAGGATCAGCATCCGAGCTTGCCTCCTCGCGCATGGCGCCTAATCTCGCGCGCCAGTCAAAGGGAGAAGCCGCCGGTGTTTGTACGACGCCTCATCATCACCGCCGCGCTTTTGATGACCGTTACGCCGGCGATGGCTCAGCCGATCCCAACCCAGCCGGTTCCCGCGCCTGCGCCGGATATGGGACGGATCGTCAAGGTGGATCTCGATACCACCGCCGGCAAGATCGTGGTGGAGCTCTATCCCGACAAGGCGCCGATAACGGTCGCCAACTTCCTGCACTATGTGACCAGTCGCCACTACGACGGGGCCAAGATCTTCCGCGCCGCCCGCGCGCCGGGCGCGCCGAGCTTTGGCCTGATCCAGGGCGGCGGTTTTACCGACGCTAGAAAACTGTTCAAGCCGATCGCGCTCGAACCGACCACCAAGACCGGATTGCACCACGGCGACGGCGCCATCTCCATGGCCCGCGGCGCGCCCAACAGCGCCCAGGGCGACTTCTTCATCGTGGTGGGGGACAGCCCCTCGATGGACGCCAACCCAACCGCGCCCGGCGACAATCTCGGCTTCGCCGTCTTCGGCCGGGTCGCCGAGGGCGCCGATGTCGTGCACGCCATCCTGGCCATGCCCACGGCCGGCCATGCGCGCAACCCCAGTATGCAGGGCCAGATCCTGACTGAGCCGGTGACGATCACCACAGCGCGCGTGGAGAAATAACAATGTCCGACCTCTCCCGCCGCACGCCCAAACGCCCGATCGCCTTCTGGACCCTGGTCGCGGTGGTGGCCGGCTTGGGCCTCGGAGCCTTAGCGAGCCTTGCGGTGTCAACCCGGCCTCCGGCCCCGGCGGCGCTTCGGGGCTGATGCGGGCGGCGCCCACCCAGACCGCCCGCTGCGGGGCCCCTTTAGGCGCGCACAGGCCAGGCGCCCGCGGTCGAGGCGGCACGGGCCGAGGCAAGAGGAGCCGGGCATGATCCTCGGTCCCACCCTAACGTCCAGACGTTTGGTGCTGACCCCGCCGATCGCATCGGACTTCGACGCGTTCGCGGCCCTCCTCGGCGACGCCCGGGTGATGGGGACCTTGGGCGGCGCCCAGCCCCGGGCGATCGCCTGGCGCACCTTCATGCAGACAGCAGGGGTCTGGGCGATCCATGGTTTTGGATTCTTTATGGTGCGCGAGCGCGAAACCGGCCGGTTCGTTGGCCGCGTCGGCTGCCATCGCCCGGAAGGCTGGCCGGGAACCGAAGTCGGCTGGGCCCTGACCCATGAGGCCCAGGGGCTTGGCTACGCCACCGAAGCGGCGACGCTCTGTGTCGACTTCGCCGTCGATGTTCTGGGATGGACCGAGGTGATCCACTGCATTGACGCCGCCAACGCCCCATCGGCCGCCGTCGCGGAGCGGCTTGGGGCCCGCCGCCTCCGCGTCGCCTCCCTGCCCGAACCGGTGAACACAGAGGTCGAGTGTTGGGGCCAGACCGCCGAAGCCTGGCGCGCGCGACGGGCCTAAAACCCGATGATATCGCCGTCCCCGCCTGGATCTTCGAGGCGAAGACGGCGCAAGTCCCTGCAAGCGGCGCCGTACCCCTTGCCTCAGTACTTGGCCCGGAAGGTCACCCCATAGGTGCGCGGGGCGCCGAGGAAGGCGTCGAGGACGCCGGTCTTGTTGGTCGGCACATTCTGGAAGCCGCTGTCGAAGGCCACTTGCTTATAGTTCTGGTTGAACAGGTTGTCGGCCCAAACCTCGACGCCCCATTTGTCGCCTCGGGGGCCAAAGACGATGCGGCCGTTGACCAGGGCATAGGCCGCCTGCAGCTTGCCAGGATCAAGGTCAGAGCCGGTATTGTACTTGGTCTGCCACTTCACCCCAATGTTGTATCGGAGCTTGTAAGCGTCGCTCAGCCACTCGGTATAGGTGGCGGAAAGGGAGGCTGAGTAGAGCGGAGCGAAAGAGATCTGCGCGCCGGGCGACCCTTCGAACTGCGGGTCGTTGGCCAAGATGGTCGCATAGCTCGAATGGGAGAACCGCGTATCGGCCACGGTCAGGCCGCCCTGAATCGAAAGATCGCGGAAGGGCAGGTAGACGAAGTCGGTGTCCAGTCCCTTCGAGGTCACCGTCGGAACCGACTCCACGACGAAGACAAGGCCGGTGAAGGTGTTGAGCTGGAAGCCGGTATAGGTCTGGTAGAACAGGGTGGCGTTTAAGAGCAGCTTGCGGTCAAACAGGGTGGATTTCTCGCCGAGCTCCCAGGAGTTGACGAATTCGCCCGGAAACGCTGTGTCGCGAACCGGCGTGATCGCCGCCGCCGAGCCCGGGGCGCACCCGGGTTGGCCGATCGTGCATTCCACCCGATCGAGGTTGAACCCGCCCGCCTTATAGCCTCGCGCGTAAGAGCCGTAGGTGAGCAACGCCGGATTCCAGCGATAGGTGATCTTGGCGGTCCCTGAGACCTCCTGTTCGCTCTCGGCCTGGCGATTGTTGAAGTCGTTGTAGCCGGGGCTGAGGAAGGGAAGGCAAAGGGTGTTGTCGACCGGGGCCAGGGCCGCCAGGGTCGCGGCAGGCACAGCGCCAGCCAGGATGGAGAAGGCGGAGTTGGCCGCCGCGCAGCCCGAGCCGCCGCCGATATTGGTCGAATGCTGATTCAGCACCTTAATATCGTCGGTGAACCGCAGGCCGAGGTTCACCTCGAGCTTGCTCGTGATGTGATAGGTCTCGTTGGTGAAGACCGCGTAGGTGTCGTCGCTCTGGCGGTACTGGTCGAGCGAGCCCGAGCCCGAAGGATAGTCGACCCCGCCGACATAGGGGAAGGTCAGGCCGGTGTTGAGGAAGTTGGCGTTCGGCGCCCCATTCACCAAAGACGACAACAAGAGACTGAGGTAGGGGGTGAACTGTGACCCGACCAGGATTGAGCTGTTGTCGCGCAGGTCCTCATGGGCGATGAGGCCGCCGACCAGCCAGTCGAGCTTGCCATAGGTTCCTGCCATCCGCAGCTCCTGACTGAGGGTGCGAAATTCGGTCGAATTGCTGTCGTTATCCGGCAGGTAGATCAGGTCGGCGGTGGAGAAGTCTGCATCGAAGCCGGCCGTCGTCTTCCAATCGCGCGCCGCAGTGATCGAGGTGATCGTCGCGTTCCAGTTGGGCAGCTTGTAGTCGGCCTGCAGGGAGACGCCGCCGTCGCGAATGTTCTGCCCGTCGGGCCGATTGGCGTAGGCGTCCCGGGCATAGGCGTTGCTGGGCGCGCCGTCATTGCCGCCGAGGGCCGCCACCAGGGCTGTGGACGGGCCGCCGCGCGTGATCACCGCGATACAGCACTGCTCGTCCCGGTGAGAATAGTCGGCGATGAAACGCAGGGTCAGCGCGTCGTTCGGCACATAAAGGAGCTGACCGCGGAGCGTGTAGTAGTTGCGGTTGGTGTCGGAGGTCTTGGTGTTGGGCCCTGCCCCATCGTTGACCGAGAAATAGCCGTCGCGCTGGCGGTCAGCGAAATAGAGGCTGCCGGCCAGCGTGTCGGCGATCAGGGGACCGGTGATTTCGAAGGCGCCGCCATAGCCGTCATAGTTGGAGACCGTGGCTTCGGCCTGCGCGCCGAAGGTGAAACGCGGCGCAGCGGTGGTGATGTTGATCACGCCGGCCGAGGTCGACTTGCCGAACAGAGTGCCTTGCGGCCCCTTTAGCACTTCGATCTGGCTGACGTCGCCAAGATCGCCAAAGCCGACGCCATTGCGCGAGCGGTAGACCCCGTCGATCACCACGCCCACGGACGACTCAAGGCCAGGGTTGTCGCCGACAGTGCCGACGCCCCGGATACGGGCTGTAGTGGAGGCTTCTGACGTGGTGGAGGTCACCAAGAGGCCAGGCGTGAGCAGGGCCAGGTCCTTGATATCGGTTATGCCGCTATCCTGCAGCAACTGGTGGCTGACCGTTGTGACCACGATCGGAACGTCCTGCAGGCTTTGGCTCCGCTTTTGCGCCGTCACCACAATCTGATCGACGGTGCTCGCGGCGTCGGCGCTCGCCGGCGCGGCCGCCGAAGCGGTGGGCGGCTTTGGTTGGGTCTGGGCGAAACCCGCGCCCGCCGTCATCGCGGCCCCAAGGCCAACGACGGACGCGCTCGTCCGCAGCCAATTGATCCTACGCATGTTTCGTCCCCGGGCTCTGGTCTTCTGGGTTATTGTCTGTACGAGCCGGGCGACTTAGCGTCAGCGAACCGCAATGCAACCTTTCCGGTGGGAGCGCAGACATGATCGCGCCATCGTGTGTCGCCAGAACCACATCTTGACGGCGCAACGCAATCGCACTAACGCGCGCAACCCTTTGTATGACATGATTAACATAATGATCGGGCCCGCCTTCGATCTCCGCAGGTGGAGCAAGCTTAATCTATTTCAAGTTGTGTTAGGTCTAGGCTGCGCCCGCCCAGCGGGCTGGGATCGCGTAAAGCCGCCTTGGCGACCTGGAGACCTATGAAAGGGTGTGACCGATCTTGCACCGCAGTTGGAGGCAAAGCCTGAACCGGGATGGCCCGTAATGACGCTCAGCCAGTCGCTGAACTCGATCCGGGGCCCTTGGGCGTAGCGCGAGCGGCGTTGTGGCCGGGCGGCGCGTCTTAGCGCGTTCCGCTGTGGACGCTGATTTGGTCACTCACCGAGCGCTGAGGCGGACTGAACTGTCTGCCCTTGCAGGCCTGAGCGCCCTCAGGTCGAAAATAGCGTGGCCAGATCAGCGAACGCCTTGAACTCAAGCGCATTGCCTGAGGGATCCCGGAAGAACATGGTCGCCTGCTCCCCGACTTGGCCCTTGAAGCGGACGTGAGGCGCGATGCCGAAGGCGATCCCGGCTTTGGTCAGGCGCGCGGCGAGGGCCTCCCAGTCGTCCATGGCGAGAACGACGCCGAAATGAGGCACCGGCACAGTGCGCCCATCGACGGGATTGGATGCGGCGTCTCCCGCAGAGGCCGTGGGCGCGAGATGCGCCACCAGCTGATGCCCGTAAAGATCAAAATCCACCCAGGTCTCCGCGCTGCGGCCTTCACGGCAGCCGAGCAGGTCCCCGTAAAAGGCGCGCGCGGCGGAAATGTCGTGCACTGGAATGGCGAGATGGAAGGGGCGAAGGGTCATCGGCGAGATGAGGTGAGAGAAAGACGCGGCATTGAAAGTTGACGACCCGTTGCATCCTAGACCCTGCCGATACCTCTCGAAGCGCGCGTTTGTCCAGAACGGCGGGCGCAGTGGCTACTCACAGACAGGCGGGCAGGCTAGGTTCCACCCATGCAGCACACAAGCCTTGGCCGTACCGGCCTGCGCGTTTCGCGCCTCTGCCTTGGAACCATGACCTTCGGCCTCCAGTGCGACGAGGCCTCAAGCCATGCGATCTTGGATCGCGCTGCAGCCGGCGGCGTGGATTTCATAGACACGGCTGATGTTTATCCCCTGGGCGGGGATCTGACGACCGTGGGCCGGACCGAAGAGATCCTCGGCGCCTGGCTGGCGGGTCGGCGGCATGATTTCATCCTGGCCACCAAATGCGTCGGCCGCACGGGTCCCAGGCGTTGGGACCAGGGCATGTCCAAGAAACACATTCTCGAGGCGCTGGACGCCTCGCTGCGCCGGCTGAAGACCGACTACATCGATCTCTATCAGCTTCACGCCTACGATCCCTCGACCCCCCTCGACGAGGCGCTTGAGGCGCTGGATTACGTCGTCCGCGCCGGAAAGGTGCGGTATGTCGGAGTGTCCAACTGGCCGGCTTACAAGCTGTCGCGGGCGATCGGAAGAAGCGAGGTGAAAGGGCTGGTGAACATCACCAGCTGCCAGCCGCGTTACAACCTCTTGTTCCGGACCTTCGAGCGGGACCTCCTGCCCCTATGCGAAGAAGAAGGGGTGGCGGTCATCCCCTATAATCCCTTGGCAGGCGGCCTTCTGACCGGCAAGCACCGGTCTGCAAACGCGCCGCCAGAGGGCCGCTTCACCCTCGGGACCGCGGCGGCGAACTACCAGGCGCGCTATTGGCACGAAAGAGAATTCGCCAGCATTGACGCCCTGGCCGAGGTCGCGAATCAAGCGGGGATACCGATGACGACCCTGGCGCTCGCCTGGGTGCTGGCCAACCCCGCCGTCACCGCTCCGATCATCGGCGCCAGCCGACCCGAACAGCTGGCCGAAAGCCTGGCCGCCATCGACACACCCCTAAGCCCAGAGCTGAAAGCGACGCTGGACGAGATCACCCTGGGATGGCGCGCGGTCGACGCAGAGCGCTAGGCCGGCCACGCAGGCGGCGCGTCCCGGGGATAAAGACGATCTTGATCCAAGCCGTCGCCTGAAGACGGTGCGGGCAGGCAGGGCGTTCAAGCGTCCATAGCAACCGTTTAAAGTCCGCTGTCCCGTCTTTCGATGGGCTGGCTCGCCAAAGGCCGCGCTGAGGTATAGGCCTCAGCGCGCGGGGGATGAGCATGACGAGGCCAAGATCGCGCTTTCTTTTGTGGGCAGGGCGCACCCTCATCGGCGTCGTCGGTCTCGTCCTCGCCGTTCTGCTTTTCGGTGCAATCTTTGAAGTCCATGCGGAGCAGGAGGCGGCCCGGATCTACCCGCCGCCCGGGCGACGGATCGATGTCGGCGGGGGCCGCAAACTGCACATCGATTGCCGGGGGCGAGGCGCGCCGACCGTCGTGTTGCAAGCGGGACTCGACACCACGGGCTCGCTTGGCTGGCGACGGGTTCAGGACCAGATCGCCAGCGTCACGCGGACTTGCGCCTATGACCGCGCAGGCGTGATGTGGAGCGATCCTGCGGCGCACGCGCCCGACGACGCCTCCATCAACGGCGACTTGCACGTCCTGCTTCACAATGCGGGCGAGGCCCCGCCCTACGTGCTTGTGGGCCACTCTCTCGGCGGGCCCCTGATCCTCGACTATACCCGCCGCTACGGCGGCGAGGTCGCTGGCCTGGTCTTCGTCGACCCCTCTCATCCAGACCAGGCGGCCCGCTTCAAAGCGGCTGGCTTCGATCCGAAGCTGTCCCTCGGCCCGATAAAACTTCTCGCCGCCCTTAGGTGGACCGGCTGGACGCGACTGCCGCTGAATGTCGGCCTTCCCGACCATTTTCCAGCGGAGGCCGCGCCGCCGGCGCGCGCCTACCTAGGAACCTCCATGATCGGCGCCGATGCCGAGCTCAGCGCTCTGCCGACCCTGTTCGGACAGGCCGGCGCAGGTCTCGCCGCGGACCCTCGTCCGTTAGGCGATCGGCCCACCATCGTCCTGACGGCGCTAAAACCTTATCCGCCAGCCCTTTTGAAAGCGCTCAAGATCTCCCCTGCGGCGGACGCCGGACGGGTCAAGGCATGGATAGCGATGCACGATGAAGAAGCCGCCTGGTCGAGCAGAGGGAGCCAGCTGCACGTTCCAGACGCCTCCCACTATATCCAGCTGGACAGGCCCGATGTGGTTGTCGGCGCCGTCGAGGCGGTGGTGGCGGCGGTCCGCGCAGAGGGCCCAGGTTCCAGATGAACCCTCGGGACTAGAACTTCACGCTGATCGTGCCGTCGATCTCCCGGCCGGACTGGAAGGTGTAGAACGACGTCGTCGCCTTCGGATTGTAAAGCGTGGTCTCGTTGCCTTCAGGCACGTAGTTGATGAGTGCGCGCTTGTCCAAGAGGTTGAACACCTGCAGCTTCACCTGATAGCGGCCAAGGAAGCTATAGGCGATGTCTCCGTTGATGGTGTTGTAGGTCGGCAGCTTGATCTGGGCGCCGTTCAGGCCGCCCGCTACGTACTGGTTTCCCACTTCCTTGTAGGTGATCGACGCCTGCCAGGGCCCGTTGCGGTACAAAAACCCACCCGCAGCGGTAAAGTCCGGCACCGTGGCGAGGGGCTGAGCGGGGTTGCCGGCAATGCCCTCGGGGACATTGGGCGCCTGTGCAAGCTGACGGGCGTTGTTGATCGAGCCGTTGACGAACACCGTGAGCCCCGTCGGGATCGGCAACAGCCATGCGCCCTGCCCTTCAAATCCACTGTAATGAACCGTGCCGGCGTTGCAGGTCGCCGCCTCGAAGCCGCCCTGCGGGTCGGGAACGGTGCACCCTACGTTGGTGTTGCGCGCGTTGATCAGATAAAAGTCCGCATCCCAAGTGACCGGCCCGCGGCTGTAGACGACGCCGGTCTGGTAATTGGTCGTGGTCTCCGGCTGCAGGTGTTGAAGCGACACGCCCGGAACATCGAGAGTCGAAAGCTGCGGAATGAGAAAGCTCGTCGCATACTGGGCGTAGGCCGAGAAGAAGGACGTCACCTTGTAGTTGGCCGTGAGGAAGTAGAGCGGGCTCGCATAGGTGTTGGTGCCCTCGATCGGCCCAACGCCGACCGCCACCGCGTCGTCGAGCGCGCTGATCGTGCGCGTGAAGTTCACGTATTTGAAGCCTGGCGAGATCTTCAAATTCGCCAGCGGCGTCCAATCGAAGTCGATGAAGACCTGCTGCTGGCGCCAGTTGGAATCCTCGCGGGTCTTGTAGTTGGTCGGCGCGGTCAAGGTGGGATCCTTGGCCACTGTGTAGATAAGGTCGGGCTCGCCGACCGTGAGGTCGTAATAGGCCTTCTGGCGATAGGTGTCAGAGCTCTCGACCAAGCCGCCCACCTTCAAAAGACCGAAGGGGAATTGGTAGGCGAAGCGAAGTATGTCCCCGTAAACCTCATAGTCATTGCGTTTCAGATAGCCATAGATATCGGTCGCACTCGTCAGAGGCGCCTTATCTTTCGAGGTGTTAGGCGTCTGGCCGATGAGCCCCGTCGTGTCGTTCGCCGCTACGGTCTTGTTCGAATAGGAGTAGTAGTAGGGCTGATCTTCGACTGAGAACGCATCATTATATTGGTATTTGGCGTCAAGGTATAAGAAGAAGGTCTGCTTGCGCTCGTAGTTGAAGCCCGTGTAGTGCTCATCAGTGGGTATGTTGTCGAGCTGGAAATTCTTCCCATAGGCTTTGATCTGCGGCAGGTCTTCGCCCGGACCGTCAGAGTCCGGGAAGTTGTAGCGGCTCCAAGCATGGGTAAAGAAGCCCGTGACGTTCAACTTGCTGTTGACCGGCAGCACGAACTTGATCGCCTGATTGAGGGCGTAGCCGCCTGAATCGCTGAGCTCGGTATCCGAGGAGCGCTCGTCAAAGTCGCCCCAGAACCTCGCGCCATCGAGTTGACGGATATCGCCGCTCTGAAGGGTGGTGACCGAATCGAAGGTGTTGAAAGAGCCGTAGGTGAATTTTTGCAGGGCGCTGGGCTGATCGCTGATGGTCGGTGAGAAATAGTGGATTGCACCGCCATAATTGGCCTGGCCGAGATCCCCGGCCGCCCCAGGTCCGCGGTCCACGACCGCTGCGCCGATCTCCGACACCGGGAAGTAGTCGTTGGGATGGTGGGTGGGGTTGTTGGTGTCGCCAAAGGCGATCCCGTCATAGGTGACGTTGTAAAAGCCGTCCGGGAAGCCGCGCATCGTCGTTGAGAAGTAATTGCCGATCCCGCCGGCGTTGCCGCTGATCCCCGAGATGCTGGGGGCGATGAACACGACCGTGGAAATATTGCCCACATCGGGCGTCACCGCCTCAATGAACTCGTGGCTGATGATGGATTCAGGCTGGGTTTGATCGAGGGAGGCCTTGGTGGGCGCGCTCTTGGCGCCGGCCTGGCGCTCGGCTGTGACGATCACTTCATCCGCTGTGGCGCCTTCCGCGCCGGCGCTCGTGGTCGAGCCTGGCGGTTGGTTCGTCGCGGCGGCGGCGTTCCCGGTCCCAGGCCCTGTCTCGGTCGCGGCGGCGACGCCGGACAGGGCGCCGGCGGACAGGAGGGCGGCGGCGCTCAAAAAGAGGCGCAGGCGTAAGGTCGTTCGCATACTGATCATCCCCGATCATGTGCGGCCCCGCCCGCTCGCTGGGGTCGTCCAGGGTCGCCCGCGCACCGCCCCCGGCGCGGATCTGCGGGCGTCCTCCGGCGCTCCTCTGGAGGTCGGAACCTTGGGCGGGGATATGATCGCCGCTCGCGTTCGCGACGAGTGAATTTTTCCTGTCGAAATTGCGTAGCTTATGTGACAGCGGGACGGACGTCCGGCGCATTTTCTTAGGACGGAAGAGGCGGAATAGACGGCGTGCGTTTCGCCCGAGGCCTCGGTCCGAAGGGTCGCAAACGGGCGCGGAAGGGCGGAGATGGCTGGGATCCTCAGCGTATCCGCCTGGGGGCAAGACCAGCCGGTCATCCCAGATAAGGGCAAGGTGGAGGCGCTCTATCGATCCGGACGGAGTCGGGTCATGGTGGCGGCGACCGGCGGATATGCCCTGTCCTACACCTGCAGACGGGCTATGTAGGTGGTGTAAAAACCCCTGATCGATCGGGGCGTGTTCACGCCAGAAGAGCTCGGCCTGATCGGCTCGGTCCTTTTCTATAGCTACGCCTTCTGCGCGCTTACCAACGGCTTTTTGGGCGACCATGCCAACATCAAGCGGTTCGGCGCCTTCGGCGTGCTGGCGTCCGCCTTAGTCTGCTTGGGCATGGGGCTGAACACCAGCCTCGGCATGGTCCTCTGGGGGCTGAACGGCTGGTTCCAGGGGTTTGGCGCCCCGGCCGCTGGGGTTGGACTGGCGCACTGGTTTTCCAACCGCGAGCGAGGGCGCGATTACGGCGTCTGAAATACCTCCCATGCCGCTGGCGAAGGGCTGACCTCGCAAAAGCGAATTTCGTGATGACCTCGAGGATGCAGCCGGTGTAGTTTACGCCACGGACAATCGGGGAGTCCCCGGAGGCGCCTCATGCCTGAATGGCTTTTCGGCCCAGCCGAGCACTATCCAACCCTCGGCGCACGCCGGGCGGATCTGGCGGTTCACATCGTCGGCCTGGTCCTGGCGGTGGGCGGCGGTATGCTGCTGGCCGGAAGGTCCGCGGGGAGGGTCTCGCCTGGCGCCTTCGCCGCTGTGATCGTCTACTCGATCGGCGTGGTCCTCATGCTGGCCTTTTCGACCGCTTACAATTTCGCTAAGGCGTCCTTGCGTCCGCGGCTGCGCAGGCTCGACCACGCCGGCATCTTCGTGATGATCGCCGCCTCCTATACGCCCTTCACCACTCAGCATATGCCGACGGCCTGGGCCTGGGGCATGACCAGCGCCGTTTGGGCGATCGCAGCTTTAGGCGCCTTGGGAAAGGCCTTTCTTCCCGGTCTCAGCAAGCGGATCTGGATCGGCATCTACCTGGCTATGGGTTGGCTGGTGCTGGTTGCCCTCAAACCCTTGATCGACGGTGTATCCTGGGTGGTCTTACTCCTGCTTCTCAGCGGCGGTGTGATCTACTCAACCGGCGTGATCTTCTATGTCAGAAAGCAGCTGAAGTTCGCCCGAGCGATCTGGCACGGCCATGTCGTGACCGCGGCCGGCGTCCATTGGGCCGCCGTCCTGATCGGGGTCGTGCTGGTGGCGCCCGTGGGTCGCTGAGGCGATCCCAAAGCGGCGAAAACCGGGCTTAGATCGATGCTGAGCATCGCCATTGAGCCCTCGGACGTAAGCCCATCGGCGGTCAGGAGGATGTTAAACCTCCCTCGGTAGAGGGAGACCCACACGCCGTCTTCGGTGTGAACGGAGCGCTTGGCACACGAGGGCCCAGGCGATATCGCAGCCTCCGGCTTTGATTGACGCTCCGGAAGCTTTGCGGGAGACACCTGTGCGGATGACCTTGGACGACATTGCCGCCCTTAAACGGGGCGGCGAGAAGATCGTCATGCTTACGGCCTACGACTTCACATCCGCGGCGATGGCCGACCGGGCTGAGATCCCGGTTCTTTTGGTCGGAGACAGCCTGGGGATGGTGGTTTACGGGCACAGCACCACCCTCCCCGTGACCCTGGACGACGTGGTTCGACATGCAGGGGCGGTCGTGCGTGGATCGAAAACGGCGCTCGTGGTCGCAGATTTGCCGTTCCTTTCCTACACCACCTGCGAGGACGCGGTTTCCGCCGCCCGGCGGCTTATGCAGGACGCCGGCGTTCACGCGGTGAAGCTTGAGGGCGGGGCGCACATCGAAGCCCAGGTCCGATGTCTGACCGGTTTTGGCGTGCCGGTGATGGGCCACCTTGGCTTCACCCCCCAGTCTCAGCATCAGATCGGCGTGAAGGTGCAGGCGCGTGAGGCAGACGCGGCGCGGCGATTGATCGAAGAGGCGCTTCTTCTGCAGGAGGCGGGATGTTTCGCGCTCGTGTTGGAGCTGGTGCCTGCGCCGCTTGCGGCCGCGATCAGCGAAAGGCTCCAGATCCCCACTATCGGCATCGGCGCCGGCGCCGGCTGCGATGGCCAAGTCCAGGTCTGGCATGACATTCTTGGCCTCTATGGCGAGCGAAGCCCGCGCCACGCCAAGCGGTACGCAGATTTATCTCCGATCATTGAGCAGGCTCTCAGGAGCTATGCTGAGGAGGTTCGGGTCGGAAGCTTCCCTGGCGCGTCTAACTCAGCGCGTATGGACGAGGTGGAGCTCGCGGCGGCCCTGCGCGGCCGATGAGGATTTTGTCAAAAGTCGCAGAGGTCCGGGCGGCGCGCCTGGAGTTCCCAAGCGTCGGCCTGGTCCCCACCATGGGCTTTTTGCATTCCGGCCACTTGAGTTTGGTCAAGGCGGCGCGCGCCGCCAACGCAGGCGTGATCGCTAGCCTGTTCGTCAATCCAACCCAGTTCGGCCCCAACGAGGATTTCAATCGCTATCCGCGGGCTCGCGAGCGCGATCTCGCCATGCTCGAGTCCGAGCGCTGCGACCTCGTCTTCGCCCCCGATGTCGCCGAGATGTATCCAGAGGGCTTCGATACGCGCATAGAGATCGGCGGCGTCACAGAGGGCCTTGAGGGCGCGGTGCGCCCGGGTCACTTCACGGGTGTGGCCACCGTTGTCGCCAAACTCTTTAACATCACAACGCCGACAAGGGCCTACTTCGGCCAAAAGGACGCCCAACAGGTCGCGGTGGTGAGAAAGCTAATCCAGGACCTCAACCTTCCCGTTGAGCTCGTGGTGTGCCCCACCATAAGAGAGGCGGACGGCTTGGCGCTCTCGAGCCGGAACGCCTATTTGGCTGAGGACGAACGGCGTTCCGCCGTCGTATTGTGGCGCGCTCTTACGGCCGCCAAGACCCTCTACGACAGCGGCGAGCGGTCGGCCCAAGCCCTTCGCACAGCGATGAAGGCCGCGCTTGACGCCTGGGGCGCCTGCCCCGACTATCTCGGCGTTTCTGATCCGCAAAGCTTCTGTGACCTTGATGAGATCGGACCCACTGGGGCGGTCGTTTCCCTTGCAGTCCGGATCGGAACGACCCGTCTCATCGACAACATCGTGCTGCCAACGCCCTAACCGATCGGGCTTAACCACAAGGCCACACGCACGCGAGCGGCGATCGCGCACCCTCTTGCTCAAGCAGACATCATCCTATCAGGGGCGCGGGGACCTCTCCTTGGACACTCCAATTTGAGCGCGTGTGGCCCCGGGATCGGCCAGCAGGCGTAAATGGCGCTTTGCTTGATGTCAGGACGCTGAGGCGGTTCTTCGTTCCGCGGCTTTCAGGGTGATGCTCGTTCGGCCATCGACGCCTACGGGAATATCCCCGGCGAGGGTCACGCGGCGGACAACGCGGTGGGCGTCGCCATAGTCGTTGATCGCATAATGCTGCGTCGCGCGGTTATCCCATATCGCTACGTCGTTTTCGGACCAGCGCCAGCGCACCGTGTTCTCAAGACGGGTTACATGCTCTTGCAGGATCGCGAAGATCCTCTGGGAATCAGCAGCGTTTAGCCCCACGAATTTCTTAAGGAAATGACCGAGCACGAGGGTTTTCTCGCCCGTCTCCGGGTGGACGCGGACCACAGGGTGCTCGGCTTCATAGACCGTTGCGGCGAAGACCTCCTGATAACGCTTCACCTCTTTGTCGGTCACACCCTTCCTTGTTGCGGCATAATCATAGAGATTGCTGTGAACCGCGCGAAGGGACTCGGCGAGGCGCTTCAGCTCTGGCGAGAGATCCTGATAGGCTGCAGCGGTATTCGCCCAAACCGTGTCGCCGCCCACCTCCGGAATGACCACCGATCGAAGGACAGAGGCTTTGGGGTAGGCGTCTACGAAGGTTACGTCCGTATGCCAGGACGCCGCCCGGCCGCCCTTCGTTGAGTCGAGTTCAAGCAAATAGCTGCTGCCGTCATGGACCGGAACCGTGGGGTGCGCCACCGGAGACCCAAGGCGCGCGGCGAAAGCCTCCTGGCTCTGATCATCGAGATGGCCCTGATTGCGAAAGAAGAGCACCTTATGGCGCGCCAGGGCGCGCTGGATCGCCTCGACCGTGGTCGCCTCGAGATCCTGACTGAGCTTTACCCCCTGGACCTCGGCGCCGATCCGCCCGGCGATGAGCTTTAGATTGAGTTTGGTTATCTCGGCCCCAAGACTTCCATCGGCCGCCATTCGGGTTCTCCAAAGCTCAGTATTAAAGGGGGTTTGGCCCCTTGCGACCTAAGGCTATGCGGCGGTTTAGACGGGAGTCCTACCTAGTTTTTCTGATGGCTTATGTAGCCGCAGGGCCCGCCCCGGCCGTCGACGCCGGAGGCTTTAACCGCGCGATGTCACCGCGGCGTGATCGCAACATCCCGGTGGATATGGACGGGAAACGCGTTTGCCGGGTTCACCCCTGCCGGCCGCGCCCTCAGATCGAGATCGTCGACGGTGGTTTTCGCACTGATCAGCCCAAGACCCGGAGATCGCACCTTAACACGAAACGCCCAGTGCTCCTTACCGGTCAGGGTTACGCCCTGCGCCCCGCTGCGGATGATCGTGAGGTCAGCGGGGTTCGGCGCCCATTCGAGCACCGCCGCCTGGTCCTTGCGCGAGACCCACCTCAAAAGACCCCCATTGGAGGCCTCCATGAAATTCTGGCCGAGGCGTTCAAACCTCGCCGTAAAAGCGGGGTAATTGGCGACCTGCCCGACCCGCTTCAGGCGCGACGCACCAAACCGGGGGGCTCTAAGGACGAGGACCACATTTAGTATATCGGTCAGGGGAAAGAATAGGGCGGCGGGCGCGCAGGCGTCGAGAAACGAAGGGCCGAGGTCTTTATCCGCCTCGGCGAGCGGCCAGAGCCGAACCCGGGCGAGCCCGCCTGCTGGGGCATGAAGCCGCGCGCGGCAGTCTTCTGCGATCTCGCTCGCGGCAAAGCTTCCGTTCGCCTGGACGGCGCCGGTTGTCTCAATCACCGCGTCGATGGCGCCGTCCGCGTCCGTCTCCAGACGAAAGTCCATCCTGTACCCGCCGCCCGGGGCCCCGTTCACCGTCTCCGCGGCCTGGTAGGTATAGCGCCTGACGCCAGGCTCCGGTGGACCGAACAGCGGGGAAACCGACGCGCCGAGAAGGAGGGCGGCAAAGATCAACATAGGGGTTTTTCCCGGTTCACTGAGGTGAACATCAAGGCAGGGATCAGAGCCCCTGCCCACCCCGCGCCGCCCCCCGCCGCGATCTGGCGGTCTCCGCAGCTTCGTGCGAAACCTCAGCCGCACGCTCAAGGGGGCTGTGCGTGCGCGATAGGGCGGCGCCCGCCAGGCTTTCATGTCATCGGGGGGACCTTCATGCGTCTTGTCTTCGCGCTCGCGGCGGCTGTGGCCGCCCTGCTTCAGTCCAATCCTGTTGTCGCCGGGCCTCTGGGACCGACCGAGGTCGCGGGTGTGGTCCAGCCGCAGCCGGCTGGCGAGGACGCTCGGTTCACCGCATTCCTTGATCAAGAATTTGCGGGCGAGCTCAAGCTCCGCCCCCAGCTTGCCACGCGCCTCGGCCTTAAGGACGGAGAGGACCGGCTCGACGATATCAGCGATGCTGGCCAACTCGAACGCCTCGCCTGGCGCCGGGCCAGTGTGGCGCGGATGAAGGCCGAGTTCAGTCGTGACCGCCTCTCGCCAGAGGCGCGCGCCAACTACGACATCTGGGCCCTTGAGCTCGACCGCGCGGAGCTTTCCTATCGGTTCCGCCGATACCAGCCCCCCTTCTATTCCTTCCTCTATTCCGTGCATTCGGAATTGCCGAACTTCCTTATCAACACCCATCTTGTTCGGGACGCTGCCGACATGCGCGCCTACAGCGCGCGCCTTCGCGCTCTGCCCACCGTTCTGGACACAGCCATTGCGCAGTCGAAACTGTCCAGCGCCCAAGGGATCAGGGCGCCCGCCTTTGAGGTCGAGCGGGTGATCTCTGGCAGCCGGACCATCATAACAGGCGCGCCCTTCGACGGCGGCCCGGACTCGCCTCTGTGGGCCGATATAAAGGCCAAGGTCGGCAAGCTTGAAGCGCCTGGCAAGGCGACCGGCGCCCAAGCCGACGCCCTTCTCGCCGAGGCCCGTGATGCGCTGATGGGCGTCAAGCCAGCCTACCAGCGCGTCATCGCCTGGGCCGAGGGCGAGCTTCCCACCGCGCCGAGGGGCCGCGTGGGGGCCGCGTCCCTTCCCGGCGGCGCGGCGTGGTACGCGGCGGCGCTGAAGATCAACACGACGACGGACCTCACGCCCAACCAGGTTCACCGGATCGGACTTGCCGAAGTGGCGCGGATCCAAGCGGCGCAGGACGTGCTCGCACGCCAAGCGGGCTTTGCGGACCGGCAGGCCTTTTATAACGAGCGCGCGCGCCTTTTTCCGCCTACCCCTTGGACTGACGATTTGAGGCGCGACTACCTGCGCCGCGCGAACGAGACGATCGCCCACACGCGGAGCCTATTGCCGGCCTGGTTTGGCATGTTGCCGGCCTATCGGGTGGAGGTGGTGCGCGAACCTGCCTTCAGCGAGGTCGCGGGGGGCGCGGCGCATGCGGCTGGACCCAGCCCAGACGGTGCGAGGCCAGGCAGGGTCTATGTGCATTTGTTGGGCGTCACCGACGACCCCGCCGACGTCTACAATCTCATGTGCCACGAGGGCATTCCCGGTCACGTCCTGCAAGGCGACATCCAGGCGCGCCAGACCGGCGGTCCCAAGTTTCGCAAGGGCTATGGATATGTCGCCTATGCCGAGGGCTGGGCGCTCTACACCGAAGCCCTTTGCAAGGAGATGGGCGTCTATCCGGACACAGCCGCCGACTTCATGCACCTCGACGCTGAGCTGTTTCGGGCTGCGCGCCTTGTGGTCGACACGGGTATTCATGAGGAAGGTTGGACCGAAGACAAGGCGGTCGACTACATGATGAAGGTAGGACGACGACCGCCGGACCAGGCCCGCTCTGAGGTTCGGCGCTATATCACCCTGCCGGGACAGGCTACCGGCTATAAGATCGGTATGCTGAAGATCCTAGAGCTACGCCACAGGGCCGAAGAAGCGCTGGGCGCAAGGTTCGATATCCGCGCCTTCCACGACCTCGTCGTCGGCTCAGGCTCGATGCCCTTGGGCGTTCTGGAGCAAAGGGTGAATGATTGGATCGCGTCCCGGCGGTGAGGCAGATGGTGCGGACCAGGACGATCTCGGGGCGCGCGCCGGATCATATCCCTTGCGACCTTAGGCAACCGATCAGCGCAGGGACCGATCGAACCCGACGTCGAAGCTCGAAGCTCGAAGCTTGCCTCCTCGCCCGACCAACAGGGTTCAGCGCGTAGTAGACGACGAACGCAGCCATCATCATTACCCCGATGATCGATGCCAGGAGCGGGCTAAGGGGGCGCCATTGGGCCAAGAGATTCCCGGCTCCGGCCGACAGCATCGCAAACGAGACTCTGCTCACCTTCACGCCGTGGTCCAGCGGTCGAACAGTTCGCCTCCGGACGTCAAACCAAAGCGGGCGGCTGAGATCGGAGATGGCGACACGGCCGATGAAAGGCGAACAGACCTATCCCCAGCGCTGCGGCCCCCGCGCCGACGTGAGTGACGATGCTCACGCTATCAAACTGCATGTGGCTTTGGGCCCGGGGCGGTTGGCGCCGACGTCTGCTGGGATCTTAATCAAAAACGCAAAGCGTCCGTACGCCCGCCA